>Ga0307515_10019189_pt1 | contig 12326 bp, 13 predicted proteins | sample 17_EM_MG_FD_194513 | JGI IMG/M metagenome (GOLD analysis project Ga0307515, IMG submission 194513) | Populus trichocarpa ectomycorrhiza microbial communities from riparian zone in the Pacific Northwest, United States - 17_EM | ecosystem: Host-associated > Plants > Roots > Unclassified | place...
GCGGCATGCGGAGATGGTGTGCAAGCGCCGGGAGAAAACAACACCAAACAAACGTGGAGATGCTGTGATGTTCACTCACGCGGGAAGCTTCATTTAGGGGGTGGAGAAACCTTGCAAGCAAGGTAATGATGTGCAATTGCCTCCGAACCAGAGTTTGCCCGAGTCCTCCCATCTTCTCTCAGCCACCACCTTCTCCCTCCTCCCATGGCCGACCTCAGAACAGTCAACGAACTCATTGCTGGGAGCGCCGGAGGTGTCGCACAAGTTCTCTTGGGACAACCGCTTGATACAATAAAGACAAGAGCCCAGATCGCTCCTCGTAAGCGCCGTTGAATTTTATATCAAGGCGGAGGCTGATTGTATGCACCATAGGGGACATGTTTGTATGCTCCTTGTACCTTCTTGTGATATGGGGCTTATCGGAGAACCCAGAAAGGTCCTATGGATGTGTTCATCCAAACAGTGAGGAAGGAGGGTGTCCTCGGCTTGTATAAAGGTAGCATCCACCACGTTCGCTCGTATTTACATTTTAACCCTTTTTCTTCATTCAGGGATGCTTTCACCCCTCCTGGGAATCGTGGGCGTAAACTCCCTCCTCTTCGCTTCTTACGGCTTGTCGAAGCGAATCGTGTCTCCGTTCGGAGAGTTATCGCTTCCACAAACAGCGCTTTCTGGTGCTATGGCTGGTGCTGCGATTGCTGTACTTGCTAGTCCTGGTTAGACTCTCTCTCCTCATTATCGCGCGATATGGACATTTGTTGACCCCAATCTACAGTTGAGATGTTCAAGGTCCGGATGCAAGGTCAATACGGGTCTCCGTCGGACCAACGCCTAAGCGCGGTATTCCGTGAAATGTGGTCAGAATGGGGATTTCGGAAGGGCGTGATGAGAGGGTATTGGGTACAGTCGCTCCTCCCTTCTATCCCCCCATGAGCTGAGCCCACCTTATTAGGTGACCGTTATACGTGAAATCCCAGCGTACGCTGGGTGGGTACTATCACCACCTTAGAGTCTGGTGTCATACCTATTGAGCGTCCTAGGTTCTACACTGGATATGAATTCAGCAAACGCAAATTCGCCAAGAAATATGGTCAACAATTACCTGTCTGGGCGCTGCTCGCCAGCGGTGCCACAGGAGGCGTATGTTTTTTTGCATAGAATCCTGCCCGGTTAGATCCTAAAGAGAGACTACCAGGTTTCCTACTGGTTGGCATGTTATCCATTGGGTAAATTCCTTCTGAACCAGCAGCCTCAATTGCACTTCTAACTGGTATACGTCGCAGACGTGGTAAAATCGCGGATACAGCTTCGCAAGACGCCTCCGGTCGGGACTCCCGTGCAGTATATTGCACATGAATTCAAAGAAATTGTCGTGGAATCCAGATCGTAAGTGACGTTTGGGTCCCGACCATCTTGCGTTCGTTGATCCCTTGGTCTCAGATTCTCCGGTTTATTCAGGGGGCTCACCCCATCGCGTAAGTTTGACCGCCTATGTTGATATCACGATTACGGCTCAATATTTCACACCGACAGTATTGAGAAGTATCCCGGCTGCAGCGGGCACCTTCGCCGCCTTCGAGATCACTCGAGGTATGGTTGACCTCCCTTCATTTCTGCTGTCCTTACATAAGAACACCAGAATACCTCAAAGATTGGACTGGCGTGTAACACCCTGCGACGTGTTTGGTGCCCACTTGCAAGGGCTTGCATTGGGCTGCACGCCGGACGATATAACATTGCAACTTCAAGGGTTGTTCTACCAATAAGTCGACTAAAACTATCTACGCCTCCGCACCACCCCCGATCCGATTTAACATCCGTGACCTCCAGAAAGCGTGATCATACATCGAACTGGAATTCCTCAATCTCCTCCTGGACGTCGAATTTCAAAATTAGGTCATCTTCCTTCTCCTTCAGCGTTGGAGCTGCGGGCTTCTTTCCCGAGATTGTACTACCTGTGGTCCCAACTTTCCTTATCGTTGCACTGGATGGAGGCCGGGGGACCACCCCACTCCTAGTGACGGATGAACTTCCTGCCATTGTTTTCGGTTTCTGTAAAGGTACCAGGGGTTTCATCGGTTTAACTTGCGATGTCGTCGTCCTCGAAACAACTCGTTTTCTGGGGGAGATCGCCTTTGCGGTCGCGCTAGACCTCACCGGTCGAGCGGTCACCATGGGCTTCACGACAGTGGTCGGGCGGGACGTAGTAGTCGGACGAACAATCGTGGTCTTGGTCCTAGCCGCGACTGTTCTGATTGCAGTCGCGGGTCGAGTAGACCTAGCGGTGGAGGTGGTCGTGGTGCGGGAGGTGGAGGCTAGTGCGGGTCGAATTCTGGTGGCAGCGGGCCTCTGGGAAGAAGCCTTAACAGGCTGGACCTTCGCTGTTGGAATCTTTGAAGGGGTAGCACTGGACCCCGCAGTTCCCAAAGTTGGCTTTGGTCTCAACTTAGAGGCGGGTGGCTCTAGGAACAGGTCATCGCCATCTTCCTCAGATGAGGGTACTAAATGAACTCAAGGTAAGTGTGTGTAAGCGCGGAAGACTCAGGAGGCTACATACCTGAATCGATGGGATTGAGCAATTCGAGTTCGGTCTGAGAGATATCGAAGACGTAATCAAAGTCGTCGAGAACGGGGTCGTCCTCATACTTATACGAATGCGCCATCTCTCTCAATTTTTCTCCCAACGCCTTGTAATCCGGCATCGCGAAGTCAAAGGGAGGTTGATACGAGACCTCTGTACAAAAAACATATTCAATGTCCAACCAGGCAAACCGGACTTCGGAACAACAAACTCACCAACTTTAGGCGGCATATATTCAATCTCATCGTCGTCTTCCTCTTCTTCCTCCGCGATTGGCTCAGTTTCGACGGGAACCTCAAGGTCCAAATCCCCAAGATCCCAATGCATATTCTTTGGGTTCATCGGAGTCTGAAGCTGCAGTCCTTTCAAACCAAGAGGACCAAACGGTCCCTCCCCCTTCTCCTTATCACCATCTCCACCACTCAACCGACCTCGCAAGCTCTTTCGCGTCGAAGAAGGTCGCAAATTGGTCGAAGCGGGGGCAGCAGTAGACGGCCAGAGTAGTTCGGGTTCATCTTCTTCCAAAGCGAACTTGACGATCTTGAACGTTTGAGGCGCGGGAGTGAAAAGAGGATCCTGTCGGTTGTGGTGGAACGGGGTCTTGTCACCCAAGACTTTGCTCGAGCTCTGTTCTATAACATATGACCACGAATACGTCCCAAAAGTGAACATAACCCGACGCGCCGGTCAGTGAATTGAATGTTGAGGAAGGGGGGTGCGAGGTGGTGGTGGCGAAGAGGCAAAACGGACGTACGGGTTTTACCACGAAACGGCGTCTGCTTTCCACCCAAAACGATCTTGTGAACGGATTGCGCGTTCTCTCGTAGCACACCACTCTTCAACTGTCTACCGGGTGTCTTCGGGGCACCCTTCAGTTGGTGGTGACGGCCGGTCGTGTTTTCGAGGTGACCAGGGCGTATGGATAACATATCGGTTTGGACTCGGAGAATGATTGGATTGGAGTTCAACAGCGAAGGCGCATAGATGGGAACTGCAGGTTTCTTTGCAAAGATGTTCGTGCGGGTGTCGTACTTGTTTGAGGGTCGATGGTGGTGGTTTCTCAACAGGTGACGGAAAGTTCAACACAAAGTCACACCCCGGCGACCACCGGTACCGTTTCGATCGCGACGCGTTTGATGAGCGCGACCGCAGCGCTTTATTCAAACAAATAGATTCCGGAACATATGATATATATGGTACAAGCGAGGGCACATATTCTCCAAATATTCCAAGTAAAAGGAAGAGGGTGAGCCCAGAGAGAATAAAGGAGAGTCAGGAACTGACATAGGGGGCCCTGATGGGGCCGACGACAGCATTCGTGTACGAGGGCAGCTCCTTGATAGAGGTCAAAACCTCCTTTGATTGTTTGAGGCAATCTATCTTCTTCCTGAGTTCGATAGCAGCAGGATCCGTAGATCGCATATGATGCTGCTTCAACTTCTCTTCCGCTTTCTTCAACTCCACATCTACCACCGAGAGATACATATCCAGGTCTACCTTCCTGCTTCCCAGGACGAGCTCCTTCGTAGCCGCCTCCAACTGCTCCCTAACCACCGGGATCAGCTCGGTATACTTTAACCACAACATCGCCAACCAGAGCACCATGGCCGAAGGCTCATCCACGTCGCGAATTCCATCCATTAGATTGGGATTGTCGAGGCAACGCCGGAGAGGCCTAGAGTCGTCGGGAACGGAAGAAAAGTATTGCAGTAGCTTCCATTTATTCGGGACGATGTGTGGACGCCACAGGGGAGAGTTGATCATTCCAAACAGAACGGCAAGAATAGCCTTCTGAACGTCGAAGGTATGCTCGATTCCATCCACGGCAGAGGCCCAGTCCATGCAGAACTTCCTCACCTGGTCGGTGTCCATGAACGGCTCAGGCGCGTTGAACCATTTGTCGTCGATTAGGGGGAGGAAGAATAGGGCAGCCTTGCGAAGTTGGAATGGCCGCGCATCCTGATACGCATAAAAGATACCACGGACGAACACGGGCTGGGTGGGGTCGAACTTGCTGAGCGCTTCTATCGTGGTTGGACCGCTAGCATACGCAAATGCACGTAGAGCGTTCTGGATCGGTATTTCCCAGTTCTCGTCGCTCTTGGTGATCAGCTCGAAGTGGTGATTGAGGAAGGTGAGAATGTGGCTGGGATCCTCGACCCACGGGAGGAACTTATCCCATTTGTAACTCCCATTCATCGCGAAGCGAGCAGCTGTCCATTTCTTCTTCGCGGGGAACGCGAGTGAGATCGGTGTATCCATGATGACGCGGAACAGAGCGTAACTCTTTTGAGCGATTTGAGAGTTCGGGAAGGGTCCGACCAATTCCATCGCTTGTAAAGCTCTGTCGATCTCTTCACCAATTGATTCTGGCCTCTGCAGAATCGCCGTGAGCCTTTCATAGATCCTGGTGATCTGAGGATCTACTTCGTGACTGGAACAGTGAAATTAAGCAAAATGAACATCATCTCACAGTGCTTTACGTACCTTTTGTCCACAACGGACAAGTCGTCGACGTGAATCCCAATCCCAAGAACAAGGCCGATCATCAACAGACAGTCCGCGACGATGGCAGCGGGCGGTGGGGGATCGAGAGAAAGGGTATACTTGATGAACGAGATGACGTCCTCACTTAGCACCCTAGCAGTTCTAATAGTGTCCCAAGCACGATATAAAAGGATGTGGGCCATCCAGCTGTGATGAGGAGCCGTGAAGGTGAAGGTTTCCCACCGCATGGTGGGCACGTCGACACCCAACACACAACCGATGATACCGAGGGTAGATTCCAGGTCTGAGCCACCCTCATACGGCCGACGACCCATGTGTGGGTGCCTCGCGGCAATGTAATCGAAGATTGCGGTGTCTGCGACGCCTGCAAGGCACCCACGCTGGACGATGATATGAAGGACAGCCTTGGCGCTAATGTACGCACGGTCCCTGTACCGCGAGAGCACTGTGGGAAAGTGGATCTGATCGTCGAAACATTCGAGTAGATTGTCGTAGATCCGTTCCAATTGGATGGTCTTTATGCCACCGTGCCAAACGATTTCAGGGATGAACCTGATGATAGCCATCACCGTCTCGTGCTCGACCGGCCTTTCGAACATCCATGTGACACAATTTGAGTACACCACGTAACCATCCCAGTCGATCTTTCTGTTACTGAAGAGAGGGTCCGGGTCTGTCGCGAGTGTCCGGATAGGAAGAACAATATGTTCCGCGGTCTTCGCCTTCGGGCGACTCGGACGCGACTTCCCACGTGAATTGTCTGCGGGCCGTGCTTTTGGAACTAGGCGGCGTGCGGTGTGTCGCGATGTGAGGGAAAGTGGGGTCTGGAAGAGACAATGCTGGGATATTATGGCGGTGGCGAAGTTGGTGGAATAGAAGAGGAGGCAGAAGGAAGTGAACCCGATCATGGCACCGGGGACTGTCTGATTGATGAAGAATAGGTAGTTCGAAAGGCCGCCGCCGAGGAGGAGGAGAGACGCATGCAGTAGGAGTGGTAGACAATCCACAACAAGGTGGAAGCACCACGCATCCATCCCGTCCATCTTCAACTTCCTGTTTCGGATAGTGTTGATGGATGATCCACGCTCTGGCTTGGCGTAACGTGTCAACCACTGCCGACCTAAAATGGCGATGAAGGCGACGGTACTGGAGATCCATAGACTCGAGTACAGAATTGCCAGGACACGGACAATGGTCTTGTCGGGCCCGTTCCACTTGGGGATGACAGATTTGCCGCCGTTCGATGGACTGCCCTGAACAGCGGCAGCCACGACTGTTAATAGGATTAGATTCATAGTCTCGTAGTCCGGCTTCAGCTCATCCTGCATGCTGGCTATGAATACTGACGTAATCACGGATGCCAACCCAGCCTTAATTTCCAGAACGATCAGGTCAGAGACAATATTGCGGATGCGCATCTGAGCTAGGAATCGCTTACGAAGATGAGGGTGGTGTTCAGGTCACCGTTTCTCTTCAAGATACCCCTGTCGTATTCGTTCGCTTCGCGTTGAAACTTCTCGATGAACTCCACGAGGGTATTCTTGCTCGGGTTGGATAGCTTCAACGCTGGTGCCTTGTCTCCCTCTGAGTCGGGAACATCGCTACGAATCACCTCTTAAAAACCCACGGGAATGCAGACGAATGTGATGAAAAAAATACCGTTCCGGAATCGTGGTGGTGGTGGTAGTTATGATATCCTCTTTCGCCATTTGAGGGCTCCTCGGGGCTATTAAGGGAGGAGATGTTCGGTCGTGAAGCACCCAAGGACCTGAGGTGTGGATACCGATGGGAGGTGATATTGGGTGGTCTATGGGAGCCACGATTCGACCTTATATATCCAATCCTTCAGAATTTCGGCACCTCACTACTTGGCGGTCTGAGGCGGTGTGCCGCCAGGCTACTGGCAGGCAGCGGCTTGCCGACAATCTTCCTGAGACGTCACGGTGCACCACGGGTCCCCGGGTCGGCGCTTGATCGAAGTTGAAAGTCCATGAAATGCCCAGTGACGTTCCTCGGCTCCAACGTCAATACTGAGTACTGAGGGGCGGTCGGCGGGTCTCGCATGACCGGTGTCATTTGCTAGAACGGAATGAAGGTAAGCCACCACGTCCCGAGTTCACCCCCCCTCCATCCCGGGACGACATGAACATGCCAGGCCATCGGGATTCGAATCAGTCACTGATCAGCACATGAGTCACAGGATACTCGCGGAGAATCCATTTCCAGCAGGTTTCATTTCGATACACTACGTTTCCTATAGGATAGTACGGCCCCAAATCGCTGTTTATCTTTTGATGGTATTGGGCCCGTCACCCCGGCATTGTGGCACCAGTCAGTTAACACATTGACCTCGGCAGGCCGGCAACCTGGTTTTCCCACTCGCTTTTCGGTCTGTAGGGTCTTCAGCGACCCACGAGTCATGTCAGGGATATGTAGTCGATTTTTGCGAGTGGCGTGATACGTAGTGTGAATAGACCACGCCAGGGAACCTGGCTCCACCATCATACGCTTTGCCGGGATGCCGAGCCCTAATACCATCAGAAGTTAAACAACAAATTGAGGCTGTACTTATCCCCCGGAGAACGGTCTATCGAAATGTAACCTACTGTCATGAAATCATGAGATCAGAGGCTAGTATATAAAGGGACCTACACATGTCAAAGGCGCCGTGGGCGGGGAAATGCGGTGCAGTCGCCATATCGATCGGGACAGGCTCATATTGGTCCACGGAGTGGAACCGGATTCTGGGTAACGATAGGAAGCGACATCGGTAGGGTGAGTAGCAGTGCAAAAATTGACACAACAGAAGCCTACGCAACGTGGGGACTCAAGTGATTATCGGCCCCTTCCTCGCCGGCCCAGGATGGAGCCGATAATCAATCTACACATCCAAAATGGGTGAGAAAATACCGAAAGCACTGCAGGAGGTACAAAACTTACTCCGAAATGCGACATCAGCTTGTTCAAGTTGTCCAGGCGGGCCTCTTCGGGGATTTTCTTCCCACTGATAGCCATCTCCAGCCCATATTTGGCTGTGGAGTCGGATGGCGAGAGTTTGATGAGGGCCCCGAATGTTTCCGGGAACATTGGCAATGGTGAGGGATTATAGCCACCAACAGGACCGACGCTTGGCGAAGATGTAGGGGATCGCTGGATTTGGGACTCGACAGAGGTGGGACGGTAGATCGGTGTGATACGCTCTTGGGGGTATCGAGATCGGATTGCGGCGTTCTGGTTCTTCGCCTCGCTTGAAATAGCGTAAGGAGGATATCAGGCGCAGGCCATCGAGGATATGGTTTACTCACCCAAGACTTTGCTCGAGCTCTATTCTATCACATATGACCGCGAGCAAGTCCCAAAAGCGAACATAACCTGACGCGCCGGTCAGTGAATTGAATTTTGAGGAAGGGGGTGCGAGATGGTGGTTGTGAAGCGGCAAAACGGGATGTACGGGTTTTACCACGAAACGGCGTCTGCTTTCCACTCAAAACGATCTTGTGAACGAATTGCGCGTTCTCTCGTAGCACACAGCTCTTTAACTGTCTACCAGGTGTGTTCGGGGCACCCTTCAGTTAGTGGTGACGGCCGGTCGTGTTTTCGAGGTGACCAGGGCGTATGGATAACATATCGGTTTAGACTCGGGAAACGATTGGATTGGAGTTCCACACGGATATCTTTGCAAAGAAACCTGCAGTTTCCAGCTATGCGCTTTTGTTGTTGATGTCGTACTCGTTTGAGGGTCGATGGTGGTGATTTCTCAACAGGTGACGAAAAGTTCAACGCAAAGTCACGTTCCCCAGCGACCACCGTTTCGATCGCTACCACAGCACATTAAACAAATACATTCCGGAACATACGACATATGGTACAAGAGAAGGAAAATAATTTCCAAGTGGAAGGAAGGAGACCAGAAAAAATAAAGGAGAGTGGGGGACCGGCACCGAAACACACGTTCGCTCTCAGGGGGTCCTGCTGGGACCGGCGACAACTTTCGTGTATAAGGGCAGCTCCTTGATAGAGGTCAACATCTCCTTTGATTGTTTGAGACAATCGATCTTCTTCCTGACTTCCATAGCACCAGGATCCGTAGACCATGAATCATGTTGCTTCAACTTCTCTTCCGCCTTCTTCAACTCCGAATCTGCCACCGAGATATACATATCCAGGTCTGTCTTCCTGCTTCCCCGGGCGAGCTCCTTCGTAGCCGCCTCCAACTGCTCCCTAACCACCGGGATCAGCTCGGTATACTTCAACCACAGCATCGCCAACCAGAGCACCATGGCCGAAGGCTCGTCCACGTCGCGAATTCCATCCATTAGATTTGGATTGTCGAGGCAACGCCGGAGAGGCCTAGAGTCGTCGGGAACGGAAGAAAAGTATTGCAGTAGCTTCCATTTATTCGGGACGATGTGTGGGCGCCACAGGGGAGAGTTGACCATTCCAAACAGAACGGCAAGAATAGCCTTCTGAACGTCGAAGGTATGTTCGATTCCATCCACGGCAGAGGCCCAGTCCATGCAGAACTTCCTCATCTGGTCGGTGTCCATGAACGGCTCAGGCGCGTTGAACCATTTATCGTGGATTAAGGGGAGGAAGAATAGGGCAGCCTTGCGAAGTTGGAATGGCCGCGCATCCTGATACGCATAAAAGATACCACGGACGAACACGGGCTGGGTGGGGTCGAACTTGCTGAGCGCTTCTATCGTGGTTGGACCGCTAGCATACGCAAATGCACGTAGAGCGTTCTGGATCGGTATTTCCCAGTTCTCGTCGCTCTTGGTGATCAGCTCGAAGTGGTGATTGAGGAAGGTGAGAATGTGGCTGGGATCCTCGACCCACGGGAGGAACTTATCCCATTTGTAACTCCCATTCATCGCGAAGCGAGCAGCTGTCCATTTCTTCTTCGCGGTGAACGCGAGTGAGATCGGTGTATCCATGATGACGCGGAACAGAGCGTAACTCTTTTGAGCGATTTGAGAGTTCGGGAAGGGTCCGACCAATTCCATCGCTTGTAAAGCTCTGTCGATCTCTTCATCAGTTGCTTCCGACCTCTGCAGAATCGCCGTGAGCCTTTCATAGATCCTGGTGATCTGAGGATCTACTTCGTGACTGGAACAGTGAAATTAAGCAAAATGAAGATCATCTCACATTGCTTTACGTACCTTTTTTCCACAACGGACAAGTCGTCGACGTGAATCCAGATCCCAAGAACAAGGCCGATCATCAACAGACAGTCCGCAACGATGGCAGCGGGCGGTGGGGGATCGAGAGAAAGGGTATACTTGATGAACGAGATGACGTCCTCGCTCAATACACCAGTAATCCCGATGGCGTCCCACGCACGATATAAAAGGATGTGCGCCATCCAGCTGTGATGGGTGGTCGTGAATGTGAAGGTTTTCCACCGCATGGTGGGCACATCGACACACAACAGGCAGTCGATTATACCGAGGGTAGATTCCAGGTCTGAGCTACCCTCATACGGCCGACGACCCATATGTGGGTGTCTCGCGGCAATGGAATCGAAGATTGCGGTGTCTGCGACGCCTGCAAGACACCTGCGCTGGACGATGATATGAAGGACAGCCTTGGCGCTAAGATACGCGCGGTCTCTGTACCGCGAGAGTACCGTGGGAGAGTGGATTTGGTCGTCGAAACATTCGAGCAGATTGTCGTAAACCCGTTCCAATGGGATGGTCTTTATGCCACCGTGCCAAACGATTTCAGGGATAAATTTGATGATAGCCATCACTGTTTCGTGCTCGATTGGTTTTTCGAACATCCAGGTGATACAATTGGAGTACACCACGTAACCATCCCAGTCGACCTCTCTGTGACCGAAGAGAGGGTCCGGGTCTGTTGTGAGGGTCCAGACAGGGAGAACAATATGGTCCGCGGTCTTCGCCTTTGGACGACTCGGACATGGCTTCCTGCGTGAATTTTCCGCAAGCCATGCCTTCGGAACTAGGCGGCGGGCGAGGTATCGCAATGTGAGGGAAAGTGGGGTCTGGAAGGGACAATGCTGGGAGATTGTGGCGGCGGCGGAGGTAATGAAGTAGAAGAGGAGGCAGAAGGAAGTGAACCCAATTACGACGCCGGCGACTGTCTGATCGATGAAGAATAAGTAGTTCGAAAGGCCACCGCCGAGGAGGAGGAGAGACGCATGCAGCAGGAGTGGTAGACAATCCATAACAAGGTTAAAGCACCACGCGTCCATCCCGTCCATCTTCAGCTTCCTGTTTCGGATAGTGTCGATGGATGATCCACGCTCTGGCTTAGCGTAATGTGTTAACCACTGCCGACCCAACATGGCGATGAAGGCGACGGTAATTGAGACGCATAGACTCGAGTATAAAATTGCCAAGACACGGACAATGGTCTTGTCGGGGCCGTTCCACTTGGGAATGATGGATTCACTGCCGTTCGATGGACTGCCCTGAACAGCGGCAGCCACGACTGTTAAGACGGTAAAACTCATAGCCTCGTAGTCCGGCTTCAGATCATCCTGCATGCTGGCTATGAATACTGACGTAACCACGGATGCCAACCCAGCCTTAATTTCCAGAACGATCAGGTCAGAGACAATATTGCGGACGCGCATCTGAGCTAGGAATCGCTTACGAAGATGAGGGTTGTGTTCAGGTCATCCTTTCTATTCAAGATATCTTTGTCGTATTCGTTCGCTTCATGTTGAAACTTCTCGTTGAACTCCACGAGGACATTCTTGCTCGTGTTGGACAGCTTCAACGTGGGTACCCTTTCCCCCTCCGAGCCGGGACCATCACTGTGAATCGTTTCTTAATAACCCACAGGAATTCAGACGAATGTTATGAACAGAATACCGTTCTGGGGTGGTTGCGGTTGTGGTTACAATGCCCTCCTTCGCCATGTGGGGGAATGCTCGGTCCTGGAGCACCCAGGGGCCTGTGTTCCGTTCTGTGGATGTTGGTGGAAGGTGGTGGGTGGTCTGTAGAAGCCATGATTCGAGCTTATATCTCTGATCCCGGAGATTTTAGCGCCTCACTACTTGGCGGTCTGAGGCGGTGCATGTGCGGTCAGGTCGCAGACATGGGGCGTTCTGATCGCGGGCCTCGATCAAAACCAAATTTGGGGTCAATTGAAACACTGTAAGAAGAATAAGTAATGATTTTTAGTACCCGACGAGTAACGAATGTACTGAAAATGTACTGATTTTATCGGTACAAAAAGTTCTGATCTGCGGCGGAAATGTACTGGT
>Ga0307515_10019191_pt1 | contig 12326 bp, 10 predicted proteins | sample 17_EM_MG_FD_194513 | JGI IMG/M metagenome (GOLD analysis project Ga0307515, IMG submission 194513) | Populus trichocarpa ectomycorrhiza microbial communities from riparian zone in the Pacific Northwest, United States - 17_EM | ecosystem: Host-associated > Plants > Roots > Unclassified | place...
GACGTGCTCGAACATTGGCTGCGTGCCGCCCACGACGCCAGCATTTGTGCCACTCGCCGGAACCACGTAACCAGAAGTGAAGGGCAGGATTGAACCGTCCGACCGAAAACGGATGGTCTGTCCGGGATAGCCGAGCAACGCGAGCTCGCTCTCCGCGCCACCGTTAGGATCTTCCTTGGCGCGTGAGTAGCTGCCATCCAGGCTGAGCGTCATGCGATCGGAGAGCGTCCAATTGGCATTGAGGCCGGACGCCACGGTGTTTGTTTTCTTATCAAATGCCTTATCGTGAAAGTCGGACGCCATACCGACGCCCTGTGTCAGGTCTACCGCCGTTCCATTGGCGTCGGTAACAACGCTGGTCAGGTTGGACGGAGTGAACCAATGACCGAACGAACGTGCGTCAGTCGTGTTGGTGAACTTCGAATAGAGCGCGTCCGCCGTAAGCGTTAGATCGTCACTGGCCTGATACTGCAGCACCAAGGTACCGCCGATCCGCTCGCGATCCTCGAATGTCACCTTTTCATCGAAGTTTTGCGGAACGAACAGATTGCCCTGCGGATTTGATGGCGTCTGCTGAACGCCAGCGCCACCATTAATTGCCGACGTCGGCGTTCCGCCGTTGACGATCCAACCGTCCGTCTGCGCCTGATCCAGCCGACCCTTGCGGCGTTGATAGCTACCCGACAGGAGAGCACCAAAGCGCCCGTCGTCAAACGTGTCACTGACCAAAAATGAAGCGTCGGGCGAGGACTTCTTTGAATTCTGCTCGTAATTGAAATCGGTCGACCCGGAGAACTTAAATCCGGAATAATCGAAAGGCCGCGCGGTCTTGATGTTGATAACCGAGCCCACGCCACCGGACTGAAGGTACGCCGTCGAAGATTTGAATACCTCGACGCCGGAAACGAGCTCCGACGCGAGTGTGTCAAACGAAAACGCTCGCCCACTGGCCTGGCTGGGATCAGTCGGTGTGGCGATCTGACGCCCGTTGACCAGGACGGTATTGAATTCCGGTCCAAATCCACGAACCGTGACGAACGCGCCTTCACCGCCGGAGCGATCGATCGATACGCCCGTAATGCGCTGCAGAGACTCTGCCAGATTGGCATCGGGGAGCTTACCGATATCTTGGGGCGAGATGGCATCGACGATCCCCGCAGAGTCGCGCTTGATCGTCGTGGAGTTGACCAGTGACTGGCGCAGGCCGGTCACGACGACTTCTCCCAGATCCTCGCTTGACGTAGCGGGAGGCGGGTCAGCGGCCAACGCTCCGGAGCAATACATCGCGACTATCGCCGCCACCGGCGTCAACTGTAATGGCGAGAGCGGCCGCTGTAGCTGCCGTGAGACATTCGAACGCCTGGACTTTTTCAAGATAACCCCCTCCCCGGGAAGACAAGCGTGCCGCGCTAAGCACAACATCGCTGCTGGAAAACCACAGCCTCCACGCTACTAATCATCGTTCACAAGAAACAGGACGTCGCGCAAATAGTTATTTCTTTACCGCCTGTTTTGCGAGCGCGTCGAGTCCGCTTCATTCGCTTCCGAGATCAGGAGGCCGTCCAGGATTTGCAGCAACAGCTCGGTCATCGTGATGTTGTGTCGTGCCGCATACATCTTAAATTGCTGGCGAACCTGCAATGGTACTTTGAAGTTGAGGCAAACGAGCGGACTGCTTGAGCACCGCGACGACAGGCGCTCCGCCAAGATGGTCTGACCATCCTTTGCATTCTCATGAAGGTCGTCCATGTGAAATCTCTCCCCTGCGCTTGATTCCAGAAACATCCGCACAGCTTCCGCTAAGCCCCCCTGACACTGCGACCTTATCAACTCTCGACTGGTGAGTAATTATTTCGTCAGCCACGCAGACGCGATGGTATCGCTATCATTAGCAATTGCCGCGAATAACGAGACTATCGACCCGGTGCCGGTCTCGGAAGTCAGCGATAACGAAATGGCACAGCCACAAAACGATCGCTCCACCGCGATTCATATTTAGTGAGAAGCATTAAAAGAGAACACCGAAACCGTTCTGCACCTATACGGATATTGAGGAGCTAAGTGTCCTTATACTGCGCATGGTACCGGTAGCAGTCGCTGACGCACGTGAGCGATGCCACCGGTGTCAATCCAGGCCGGATATGGCAGATGTGTGCTCGAGGGGGATTAGCACGCAATTATCCTCGCATGCTGTTTCACGAGCACGCAGTGTCGCCCGGCCAAGCACTAAATCATCCTATGGACAGGAGATGGAAAATGCATAAGCAATGGAAAATGCTTTCGAAGTTGTGTCTTGGGGGGCTGCTGCTGACGACCGCCACCACCGCGTGGAGCGCCATCAGTCTGAGCGCATCGGGCGGCAGCGGTCAGGTGTCGTTAAGCTGGTCCTATTCGGGCAGCACGGCAACCACTCAAGAAGTTTATCGCGATCTCGATTCAGACCCGAATGGGCGTGTGCGTATAGCGAGTGTGAACGCGGGCACGCGCAGTTACGTTGATACGGGTGTGAGCGGCGGCACCACCTACCATTACTGGATCAAGAACACCGCCAGTGGTGTGGCGGAGAACTCGAACTCTGCTTCCGCCACGCCGGCCGGTGGTAGCGGCGGTGGCAGTACGATCACGGGCTCTTCGTGCACAACCGGCGGCGCGCAAACGACTGTGAACGCCACCATTCTTGTCACCAGCGGCACGTTTGACGGTGGCTGCCGCCGCTTCAATGCCGGCTCCGCGTTAGGCGATGGCAGTCAGTCCGAAGGTCAGTTGCCGGTGTTCCGAGTAGAGAATGGCGCAACATTACGAAATGTCGTGATTGGCACCAACGGCGCGGATGGCATCCACACATATAACGGCGCCGTGCTCGACAACATCTATTGGATGAACGTGGGTGAGGATGCAATGACCATCAAGTCCTCGGGCACCACTACGGTACGCAACATCGAAGGTTACGATTCCGATGATAAGTTCTTCCAAATCAATGCAGCATCGACGCTGAATGTGAGTAACTGCATCATCCAGCGCGCCGGCAAGGCCCTGCGACAGAACGGCGGCACGACGTTTAGAATTGATGTCACATTCGATCGCTGCGACATCAACACCATGAATGAAGGTGTGTTCCGCACCGATAGTTCGAGCAGCAACGCCCGGCTAACCAACAGCCGGTTGCACGCTGCCGGCTCTGTTTGTATCGGCTCGTGGGCGAGCTGCACGCAATCAGGCAATACGAGCTATTGAGGTTGTGAATCTTCACGCCGGGGGTGATTGAACCCCCGGCGGTTTGAGCAGGTGCATCATTAATCTCGCTTGCGCTGGTCAGGAAGCGCAAAGCTATACAGCGTGTTTCCCGCCGCAATTGCGATGAACTGCGTGCCATCGACGCCATAGCTCATCGGCGCGGCCATGATCGGCCCACCCGTCTGGAAGTGCCACAACGACTTGCCTGTGCGCGAATCCAGCGCGATCAAATTGCCCTCGGCCGTTGCGGCGAACACAACTTCGCCCCGAGTGGCCAGCACGCCTGCTTGCAGCGAACCGCGTGACACGGGAAACGTCCAGAGCTTGCGTCCAGTCCGCACATCGAATGCCATCACTCCTTGTGTCGTCTCTCTCAAAGGGCGCTGGCCGCCACTGAAGTTAGCGCCGGTAAAAAGCTGCCCACGCTTGTACTCGGCGGGCTGATAGCGGGCACCGCCTTCCCCATCGATGAAGCTGAGGAAGAGAACATGGCGCCCGCGATCGAAGGAAGGCGCCTGGAAGTTCGTGCCGCCCACTCCCGGCGAAATACGATGTCCCTCAGGAGTCGAGATCGACGCGGGATCAACGATGGGCCGCCCATTGGCCTCAAAACCTTTGTTCCAACTCTGCCGCACGAACGGTACCGCCGAAATGAACTGGCCGGTGGCACGATCAAGCGTATAGAAGAAGCCGTTGCGATCGGCGTGCAACAGCACTTTGCGCAAGCGGCCATCGATCCGCTCGTCGGCAAGAATGAGATCTTCATTCGAGTCCCAATCGTGTGTGTCGTGCGGTGAGAACTGGTAATACCAGACTAGGCGGCCCGTGTCCGGATCGAGCGCCAACACCGAGCAGCTATATAAGTTATCGCCTTTACGATTCACTGGATCGTAATCAGGACCGGGGTTGCCGACCGCCCAATACAGCAAGCGCAACTCCGCGTCGTAGCTGCCGGTGAGCCAGGTCGCTCCGCTGCCGGTCTTCCAAGAATTTCCAGCCCAGGTTTCATTTCCAGGCTGACCGGGTCCGGGAATGGTGTCGAAGCGCCAGAGAAAGTGCCCATCGCTCGCATCGAAGGCCGCGAGGAATCCACGAACACCCATCTCTCCGCCCGACATGCCGACGATGACTTTGTTATCGAGCACCAAAGGCGCACCCGTCATTGTGTATCCGTCCAGGGTATCGGCGATGCGTTGTTCCCAAAGCACGCGTCCGCTGCGGGCGTCGAGAGCAATCAAACTATTATCGAGCGTCGCCACGAAGACGCGCCTACCCAGCACCGCCACTCCTCGGTTGTAGGCATTGATCTGGAACGGATTCACGCGCTCCTGCTCGCGATGAAACCTCCAGATTTGCAGGCCGCTGCGAGCATCCAGCGCATAGACGTCTCCGGGCGGGCCGGAGACATACATCGCCCCGTCCACGACCAGCGGTGTCGCCTCGAGTGGCGAGCCCCCTGGCATCGGCATGGCCCATCTCGCCTGCAGCCGCGACACATTGCGCCGGCTGATCTGCGTGAGCTCACTAAAATGCTCGGATGCGTAGCTGCCCCAGTACGTAAGCCAGTTCTGTGGCTCACGTTCCGCGCGTGTCAGACGAGCAAAGCTCGGGCCGTAATCATCGCCCGCGCTATCGATCGACGCGATGGCCGCGCGTTGTTTGCGTTGACTCAGGTATGCAAGCAGGTCAGCCTTCTGGTCCGCGGACAATCGCTGCACGAGACTCGTGGGATTGAAGTCCGCAGTGCTGTTAGTGATCGTGCGAATCCGGCGCCGGTCGAGCAAACGAAAGTCGCCATCCAAAGTCTGCAGCACGACTGAAAAACTATCTTCGTTCGTCGCCAGGCCTTTGAGCTGCGAGCCGTCGCGCAACGTGACATCCACGTAGCGCGGACTCATTGCGAATAGCGGGCGTCGTGCAGCCGGTGGGTGCTCGATGCCCGCTTGAATGGCAGCAGGCGCCCGCTTGCCGATCTCAGACAGATCGGCTGCGAGAGGCGGCCCGCGACCATTGATCTCGTGGCACGAGGAGCACTGACCGTCTCCGAAGAACAACTGCTCGCCCCGGCCTGCATCTCCAACACTTGGAACGGCCGCGACTGTCGAAGCCTGACGTGACAGGCTTTGCACGTAAGACACAAGCTGCCAAAGCTCTTCGACACGGAGCAATGCGAACGCGGGCATCTGCGTTCCCGGTACACCCTTCCGGATCGTTTGAAAGATGTCGAAATTCTCACCGCCGTGTGCGAATCGCCCTGAATCGAGCGCCGGAGCGCGCTCAGTGCCGGCACCGCCGGCACCGTGACAGGCAACGCAGGTCGCATCGAAGATGCGCTTGCCTGCTGCAGCCGCGGCTGGATCTGCAGCGAATGGATTGATTTGCGTATCCGGCCGCCCTTGAGCAAGAGTGCTCTGGATCGCCATCAACATCACGGCCCCGGCCACCAAGAGATAACACTGCACGCCGCGCGCGTTCATGGACGGGATGAACTAAGCGCCGCTGGCGCAAGCGTGTACGCATACAGCGTATCGCCGGCAGCGAGCACCACCCATTGCCGGCCATCCTGCATATAGGTAATGGGGCCATTGGATTGCGCAGCGCTGGCCCGGAAATGCCACAGAATCCGGCCTTGATCAGCAGTGAAGGCAATCAAGTTGCCTTGATCATCCCCGGTAAACACGAGGTTTCCCGCGGTGCTCAATAGTCCGGGACCCAGAGTGGCCGGCGCACCGTTGAGACTCGGGTACTCGTGCTGCCAGCGAACTTTGCCGGTGCGGATGTCGAGCGCTTTCAGAACACGCGTGCTCGTACCCAGGCTTGAGACCGTGCCGCCGTAGCCTGATGGCTTCGCGTCGGTGTCGAGCAAGTAATAAATGGCAAAGCCTTCCACGGCATTCACGTAGAAGAGATGGGTGTCAGGGCTATAGCTCGGCGACATCCAATTCGTGGCGCTCGTGATCGTCATGGTGCCCGAGACGCTCGGCTCTTTGGCCGAATCCGGAATGGGCTGACCGCGCTTGTCCACGCCCTTCGCCCAGTTGAGCTGCACATACGGCGTGCTGACCAACGCCTTGCCGTTGGTTCGATCGAGCACGACAAACCAGCCATTGCGCGCCGCCTGCGCCAGAAGCTTGCGCGGCTTACCGTCGATGTCAGCATCGATGAGCACCGGCATCTCCGTGTTGTCCCAATCGTGCGTGTCGTGCGGCGAAACCTGGAAGTGCCACGCAAGCTTCCCGCTATCGAGGTCGAGCGCGACGATGCTGGTGGTATAGAGATTCGCGCCTTTTCGACCCTGACCGGCGAACACCGGATTGGTGTTGCCGGTGCCCCAGAAGATGAGGTTCAGATCCGGATCGTATGTTCCCGGGAGCCAGGTGCCGCCGCCGCCATGCAGAGCGGCCTCCACTGTCGGCCAGGTCTCGATGCCGGCCTCGCCCGCGCCCGGCGTAGTCCACCATTTCCACTGCACCTCGCCGGTCTCCGGATCGAGCGACACCAGGAAGCCGCGGATATCCATCGCATCGCCGCCGACTCCGACGAGCACATGATCCTTAACGACCAGCGGAGCCGTCGTCGTGAAATACTGAAGCCGCGCATCGGCAATCTGCTTGCGCCATCGTTCCTTACCAGTACCGGAATCCACGCAGATCACCCAGTTATCCGGCCCGAGGAAATACAGCCAGCGCTTGTACATGCCGAGGCCGCGATTGCCGATTAAATGTCCGCCCTGGTCAGCCCAGGAATAACTCCAGAGCTTCGCGCCGGTGCGCGCGTCCACCGCATAGATGTTGTTGGGAATCGTGAAGTACAGCGTGCCGTTGACCAACAGCGGCGTGGACTTGATCACTGGAACGGGCGCGCCACGCTGCACGCCGACTTCGGTGATGCGGTAACTCCACTGCAGTTGCAGGGATTCGACATTGCGGTCGTTGATCTGCTTCAGCGAGCTGAAGCGCGTGCCTGAATAGTCACCGTTGAATGTCGGCCATGACGTGGTGGGCGGCTGGCCCAGAATCGCCATGTCGAGCTCGTTCCCGCAGACCGATGAGAGCAGCGCGCCGAAGCAAAGAGTTTGCCACGCGACACGATGGCGCTTCACTTGAGCGTCTCCAGATAAGCGGTGACATTGATCATGTCGGAGTCGGCCAGGTGACCAATCATTGCCACATGCGGCGCCAGTGGATCGTGCAGTTCGACAGTGACACCGGCATCGCGAGCAATGACGACGGGCCGCTCCGAGTCCTCGACAAGCACGATGCGAAAGTCGTCAATCTGCTGTACACGACCCCGCCAAGTGTCTTGTGACGAACGTACTGTCGCTGTGATCGCGCGGCTGCTGTCCGTACGCGGCGGCATGATCCAGTAACGCTGCAAGTCGACCGGCCGCCATTTCGCTGCCAACCCCTTGAGATCACCGGTCAGCGAATGACACGTCAGGCAATGAGCAGCGACATACCTTGCGCCCTTCCTGGGATCACCGAGCACGATGGTCTTCACCTCATAAGCCCCTCGGTTGGCGACGTCCTCCACCTGCTGATGCAGAAACTCAGCCACATCCTTGCGCTGTTCATCGCTCAGCGTTGCAAAGGCCGGCATGCCTTTCTCGGGCCTCCCGCTTTTCAGGAATTCCGCGAGCAGCGCGCCGTGCTCATCCTTTAAGACAAACTCTGAATAGATGAGGCTGGGTCCCTCGGCGCCGCGCGCGAGCGAGCCGTGACAGAACGCGCAGTTGGCGGCATACACGGGTGCACCGCGCTTGGCCGCCGCGGCGTCCGGCAGTGGACCCAATCCCAGAAATTCGCGGACGGCCTGGGCCGACCGAGCCGGCGGCGTCGCCTGTGCTGACAATGCCGTCGGCAGACACACGAGCAGCACGACAGCAAGGATCTCCCGAGCGTCGGCGCCAAGAACTCTGGAACGCATGGTTTTACTTCGCCGTCCATCCACCATCGATGAGGATATCGGTGCCGGTGATGAAGCCCGCGGCCTCCGAGCACAGATAACAGGCCAGCGAGCCGATCTCTTCCAATTTGCCCCACCGTCCCACAGGCAGGCTCGCCATGAATTGTCTGTTCGCCTCGGGGTTGTTAATGATCGCCATGTTCATATCTGTGCTGAAAGGCCCGGGGCTGATGCTGTTGACCGTGATGCCCTCAGTGGCAACTTCGAGAGCCAACGCTCGCGTGAAACCTAACAGCGCAGACTTTGCGGACGAATAGGCTGTACGCTCAGGCAGCGACACATGGCCCATGATCGAGGCCATGTTGAGAATGCGGCCGTAACCGCGACCTTGCATGTGCGGCACAAACACGCGCGACATCAAGAACGCGCTGATCAGACTCGATTCGAGCACGCCGCGAAACTCAGCTACTGAGAAATCCGTGATCTTCTTGCGTACGTTCGTGCCCGCGTTGTTGATGAGGATGTCGACAGGCCCGAGTGCCTTCTTCACAGCTTCGGATAACGTCGCGACGTCCTGCTCACTAGTGGCATCCGCAGTGAAGAACTCTGCTCTGCCGCCCGATTCAGTGATCGCTGCTTTGACCTTCTTCAAGCGGGCAACATCGCGCGCCACCAGCGCGACAGACGCACCAGCCGCGGCCAATGCCACGGCCATCGCCTCTCCCAAACCACGGTTACCGCCGGTGATGAGCGCCGTGCGCCCAGTTAGATCGATTTTCATGTGTGCTTCTCCGGGTCGAGGAAGATCCAGCAGGCAGCAGCGGCCAGCGATGCGGCCACCATCAGATAGACGAGCACGTTCCAGTCGCCGGCGGAGCGCGCGAGAATCAGGCCGCCGCCGACGGGCGCAACGAAGCCTGCAAAGTTTCCAAACATATTCATGGCGCCTGACGTAGTGGCCGCATAACGCCGGCCGATCTCAACGCAGAGCGAGGTGAAGTGCCATGCGGCGCCGGTCAGCGCCGTGAATGCGGACCATAAAACAACAATGCGCGTCAGCGTTGTGCGCACCCCGAAGCGATCTCCCATGAGGCCGCTCGGTATCTCGAAGAGCGCATACGCGAGCCCGAAGGCGCCGAAAACCATGCCGAGCTGCGCCTTCCCCAGATTCAGATCGGCCTGGATGTCGCCGGCCGCCTGTGAGATGGCCACGCGCTGCATATAGGCAAGCGCCGCCAGACTGATGGCAAACGCGGTGACACGATAACGCGCCGAAGTAGCCGTCACGCGAATGGCGGCCTATTGGCGCTGCGGCGAATTGCAGGATGCTGGCCGTTCGAACACATCGCGTCCCCCGATTCGCGAAGCCCTCTCAGTTGTATACTATATCCATCCAAACTAGTGTCAAACCACGCGCGATCTTTACCTGCCTGAGATGTCGCGGTGTGGTAGAACATGGGAAATTTCAGGCAAGTCAGGCTACGCACATGCCTCCCGATCTCGCCGATCCGGGCACGACGCCCGAGCAGCGCTCCACCCCGTCGACACTCAAATCGCATATTTTCAACGGCCTGCGCGATGCCATCGTTTCGGGCCGATATCGTCCAGGCGATCGGTTGAACGAAAGCAAGCTTGCTCGCGAGTTCGGTGTCAGCCGCATCCCCGTGCGCGAAGCGCTGATGCAACTGCAGGAGCATGGCCTGGTCATGAATCACGAACGCCGCGGGATGTTCGTGACGCGACTGAACGAAGAAGACGTGCAGCGTATCAACAGCCTGCGCGTGGTGCTCGAAGCCGAGGCGCTCAAGCTCTGTCGGCTTAAGATCAGTAAGAAAGATGCCGCGCGACTCAGCAGCATCATGGCGCGCATGGAAGCATGGACGGAACGAACCGAGATGGATGCGGCAGCACTAGATCTGCAATTTCATCGCACGATGTGGGAGGCCGCCGGCAACCCTTACCTGACCAAGTCGCTCGACTCGCTCGTCACATCTTTGTTCGCTCACAAAGCACTTGAGTATGTCGGCTCCGATCTCAAGCGCTGGAGCCTGCACCATCACCGCGCCCTGCTGGATGTCGCTCTGGGCCAGTCCACGATCGAGCCGGAGGCCGCCATCATCATCCACATGCGCACGGCCTATAACGAGCCCGAACGCTTTTCGAGCTTTGGTGTCACCAAAGCGCCGGCCGAAGAGACTGCTGCGAAGATGACTCGCGATCGCCGGCGCAAAGCGTGAGGGCGCGCGGCAGTTTAATGTCGCAAGCGCGCTGCCCTATCGGTGGTGAGATGAAAGATTGTGCTCGAACGCAATGTCTCGCCAGGTCGCAACAGCGTTGAGGGAAAACGTGGCTCGTTGGGGCTGTTGGGAAAATGCTCGGTCTCGAGCGCCAGCCCATCTCCTTGTCGCAGAGTGCTACCCGCAGCGCTGGTGACGGCGCCATTCATATGGTTGGCTGAGTACACCTGGACGCCGGGCTCAGTGGTGCGCACTTCGAGCAAGCGACCGCTTGCGGGATCGTACATGCGCACGGCCAGCGGCAACGGATCGCCGGCGGGCTTGCGGAGCACGAAGTTGTGATCGTAGCCTCGCGCATAGAGCATCTGCTGCTCGCTGAGGCGAATGCGCACGCCGATCGGCGTGAGCTGCCGGAAGTCGAGCGCCGTTCCCGCCACCGGCGCGAGCTCACCGGTGGGGACCTGATCCGCATCGGCGGGCGTGTACTCGTCTGCCATCACTTGAAGTTGCTGGCCATAGACATCGCCTGAGCCGTTGCCAGCGAGGTTGAAATAGACGTGGTTGGTCAGTGTCACAACTGTCGGCTTGTCGGTCGTCGCCTTGTAGTCGAGTCGCAATTCATTCGCGTCGTTGAGCGTATAACTCACTTCGATGTGCATCTCTCCCGGAAATCCCTGCTCGCCATCGGGACTCACTCGCGACAACACGACTCCGGCGCGGTCGGCCTCCCGAATGGTTTGCGCTGCCCACATCATTGCGCCGTAGGATGGCCGGCCGGAGTGCAGCGTGACGCCTTGAGCATTGGCTGCCAGATCATAGTGACGACCATCGATGGTGAAGCCACCCTTGATGCGATTAGCGTAGCGTCCGATCAGAGTATTGATTCCGCCGTTCGCCTCGTAGGTCTTCAGATCCGCAAAACCCAGCACCACGTTCTTGATCTTGCCGCGACGATCCGGCGCGTTAAGCTCACTGATGGCGCCGCCGTAGTCGAGAATCTTTGCGCTCACCGCGTGATCGTTGCTCAGCATGTAGACGTGCACTGCACGGCCGTCCGCTGTCACCCCGTAGTCGCTAACTTTGACTTGCGGCGCAGCCAGTACACCGAAGCTCACACAGATCGCGAGCGCGCCACACAGCGTTGCTCGCGACAACGACCTCAGCACACGTGCCGATAACTGGTCTGGAGACGTATGGACGTACACGATGACTTAAGCTCCGTCAGGCCGATGGCCGTAATCGTGATGGGCGTGAGTGGCAGCGGCAAATCGACGCTGGCCACGGCACTCGCCGGCGCGATCGGCTGCCCGTTCTTCGAAGGCGATGAATTTCATTCGCCGGAAGCGGTTCAGCGGATGCGCGCGGGAATTCCGTTGACCGACGACGATCGCTGGCCATGGCTCGATCGCTTGGCTCGTGCGATCGGAGCTGCGGCTGCGAGTCAGGGTATCGCCGTCGCGAGCTGCTCGGCTTTGAAACGAATCTATCGCAATCGCTTGCGAGAGACGATTGCGGCGCCGGTGGGTTTCGTCCTGCTGGACGCCGGCCGTGAAGAGCTGTTGCGCAGAATGACTAACAGACCCGGTCACTTCATGCCGCCGGGTCTTCTGACGAGCCAGCTCAATACACTTGAGCGTCCTCAATCGGATGAATTGGCGATCGTGATCGACGCGAGCTGTTCCACAGTAGCTTCGTGCGAGGAAATCGTCGCATGGATCAACTCGCACTGACATGGATGCTCGCCGTTCCTATGGCACGTGGCTGAGCAGGATACCTGCGACCGCCGCCAACACTAGCCGTTCAACTGTCCGCTTGCGCCAGATTCACCGAATACAGCGCATGGTGCGTGAGAATGAACAAAGTCTTAAGATCCGCCCCACCGATCACGAGCTGTAACGGGCGATCCGGCACGTCGATGCGTCCCGCCTCTTCCCCGCTGGAGGAATAAAC
>Ga0307515_10019192_pt1 | contig 12325 bp, 6 predicted proteins | sample 17_EM_MG_FD_194513 | JGI IMG/M metagenome (GOLD analysis project Ga0307515, IMG submission 194513) | Populus trichocarpa ectomycorrhiza microbial communities from riparian zone in the Pacific Northwest, United States - 17_EM | ecosystem: Host-associated > Plants > Roots > Unclassified | place...
AGTACCGGTTCACCACGGGCGACTTCAGCGACGCCAGGAATCTGCTCCTGATCGGACGGACCTCGGAGCAGCCCGGGTTTCCGTCCAACGGCGCGAACTGGTACTGGGATGGCGTGTGGAAGACGCCGTGGGTGTGGGCGATCTACCTGGCCAAGACCAACGACACGGCGTTCGTCAGCCAGTTCTTCAACGACACCCAGACCCAGTTCGGGCCGAGCCTGCGCACCATGATCCGCACGCACTTCGTGGCGCAGCTCGACACCGACGGTACGCTCAAGTCCAACTTCGACAACGACTCCACCGGCAAGTGGATCCTGTCCAATTACTCGGCGCTGATCGGGCTGGCCGCGTACAAGTACATCGCCACGCGCATCGGCGAGACCGCGGAGGCGCAGTTCGCGCAGCAGGCCTACACCAGCTTGCACAACTCGCTCAACACGGTGATCGCCAACAACCAGAACGCGAACGGCTTCAACTTCCTGCCCTGCGAGGTGCAGCGGCCGAACTCCGCGAACCGCTGCAACACGTTCAATGACGCCAACTGGGCGCAGGCGGGCTGGTCGGGGCAGAACCAGTGGGACACCATGCTCATGGGCGGCACGCCGCTGTCCGGTATCATCGGTGACGGCGCCCAGCTCGATCGGATGTACACGTTCGGGTTCAACCGGCTGTCCAGTGGGGGTGTCCCGTTCCCGTCGTTCGGCGCGTTCTCCGGGTTCTCCACCGCGTACAACACCGCTTATTCCGAGGGCGGTCTCTATGGCACGCAGTTCCGCGACCTGGCGATCACCAGCTATGCCTGGCAGATCCAGAACACCACCGGCGGTCCGAACGCGTGGTGGGAGGCCAACGGCGCCGGGCCGAGCGCGAACAACATCTGGGCCGGGAGCCACGCCGGTCCGCAGTTCGGCGCGGTGCCGTACGCCTGGCCGATCGCCCACCAGCAGCTCGCGCTGATCCGGGCGATCGCCGCCGAGGGCTTGGCCGCCACCGGGACCGGCCCGTTCACGTACACGCGCCCGCTCTACATCGGGCGAGGCATCCCCAACACGTGGATCGCGCCGGGGCAGACGATCGCGGTCAACAACATCACGTCGTCGTTCAACATCGACACCGGGGCGCGGACCACCTATGGCGTGTCGCTGGCGGTCACCCGGCCCGCCACCGGCCGGGTCATCACCGTCAATCTGACCGGCACGTTGCCGGGCGGAACTGTCCGCATCCAGCTGCCGGTGTTCGCCACGTCGACCGTCGTGAGTGTGTCGGGAGGGACATTCGACGCCGCGACCCGGACGGTGACCGTGACCGCCGGCGTGACCCAGATCGTCATCACGCTGAACAACTGAGCGTGCCGGGGCGTTCTCGACCGCTCCGCGGCGGGGCTCGTCGGACGCCAGGACGGATCGCCTCGCTGCCATCTAGTCGAATGCTGCTGCGTGCGCAAGCCCGGATCGTGAATCCCGCCGGGGAATACGATCCCGGCCGCGCTCGACGCGGTGCGCCGTGGTGAGTTGTTCAGGTGGGAATCAGCATTCGCGGCATGTCCACGCGCGCGTGAGACTTGTCCGAAGATCAGGCAGGTGGCACCCTCGCGCAACAACCCACATCGACACCACGGGAGGCACGCGTGAGCAAACTCTGGCCGCGTTTCCGATGTTCTCCGACAGCACTGATCGGCACTGCAGCGTTCGTGGCCATGGTCTGGGGCGGCTCCGGATGTGGCAAGTCCAAGGAGGCGAAGCCGAGCGGGAATCCCGATGACGGCACGAAGATCACGATGTGGACGCGCGCGGCCACCGAGACCCAGAGCAAGTTGCTCGTCGATGCCTACAATGCCTCGCACAAGAACAAGGTCGAGCTGACGCCCATCCCGACCGACAACTACGCACAGAAGATCGCCACGGCGGCCGGCGGCAAGTCTCTGCCCGACCTGTTCGCGGCCGACGTGATCTTCGCGCCCAACTACACCTCGAAGCACCTGTTCCTCGACATCACGGCGCGGATCGATGCCCTGCCGTTCAAGGACAGCCTGGCCCCGGCGCACATCAAGCTCGGCACCTACCAGGGCAAGAAGTACGCCGTCCCGCACACCCTCGACCTGTCGGTCATCTTCTGGAACAAGGACCTCTACACCAAGGCCGGCCTCGATCCGGAGAAGGGCCCGACCACGCTCAAGGAGCTCGCCGAGCACGCCAAGAAGATCCAGGCGCTCGGCGGCGACATCGCCGGCACGACCGAGGCCGGCAACTGCGGCGGCTGCGGCGTGTTCACGCTGTGGCCATCGGTCTGGGCCGCGGGAGGCGATGTGATGAACGCCGAGGGCACCCAGGGCACCCTGGACACCCCGCAGGTCAAGGCCGTCATGTCGATCTGGCGCCAGCTCTACGCCGACGGCATCGCCGAGCCCGGATCGAAGGACGAGCAGGGCCCGACCTGGGTCGGCCGCTTCCAGTCGGGCAAGGTCGGCGTCGCACCGATGCCGTCGACCACCCTGGCGATGATGGAGGGTGCGGGGCTCAAGGTCGGCGTGATCCCGATCCCCGGTCCGGATGGCGGACAGTCGACCTTCGTCGGCGGCGACGTCCTGGGGATCTCGGCGACGAGCGAGCATGCCGACGCGGCGTGGGACTTCCTCGCCTGGTCGCTGTCCGAGGCCGCGCAGGTCGAGGTGCTGGCGAAGCACAAGGACCTGATCGCCCGCACCGATCTGGCGGAGAACAAGTACTCGGCCGCGGATCCACGCGTGGTGACCACGCTCAAGGTGATCGCCCAGGGCCGGACGCCGTTCGCCCTGAACTTCAACCAGACGTTCAACGACCCGCAGGGACCGTGGCTGGCCACGCTGCGCGGCGCGCTGTTCGGCCCCGATCTCGACAAGGCCCTCGCCGACGGCAACGCCAAGGTGACGGCCTCGCTCAGCCAGAAGTGATTCGCCCGCCAGCGGTCGACGGCAGGAAACGTCAGATGCGATCGACGCGGCGAGATCGGCGGCAGCTCCTCGGGATGGCGTACGCCACCCCGCTCGCCGTGATCGTCGGCGTGTTCTTCCTCGTGCCGCTCGCGCTGGTGATGTGGATGTCGCTGCACGACTGGCCGCTGCTCGGTGAGCCCACGATCAACCTGCCGGCCAACTACACGCGCATCGCCGACAATTCGCTGTTCGTCGATGCCGTGTGGTTCACGCTCACGTACACGATCATCGTCACGGTCGTGCTGTTCACGGCGGCGTTCGGGCTCGCCCTGCTCGTCCAGCGCCACCGGCCCGGCGTCGGCCTGTTCCGCACCGCGTTCTTCCTGCCCGGCGCGGTTGGCTTCGCCACCGCCTCGCTGCTGTTCTACGGCCTGCTCAGCCGCGATCTGGGCCCGCTCAACCCGATCTTGTCGGCGCTGGGCATCATCAATAAGCCGGTGTCCTGGGTGAGCGGCAGTCCGAACCTGGCCCTGGCCTCGTCGATCGGGCTGGTGGTCTGGCGCTTCGCCGGCTTCAACATGCTGATCCTGCTCACCGGCCTGCAGGCCATCCCGGAGGACGTCTACGAGGCCGCGACCGTGGACGGGGCGGGGCGCTGGCAACAGTTCATCCGGATCACGGTGCCGCTGCTTCGCCCGACCATCGCGCTCGTCCTGATCCTCATGCTCACGGGCTCGCTGCTCGCCTTCGATCAGTTCTACATCCTCACCAATGGGGGCCCCGACAACAGCACCACATCGGTGGTGATGGTGATCGTGCGCGAGGCGTTCACCCGGTTCGATCTCGGATCCGCGGCGGCCGTGTCGGTGGTCGTGCTCGCCACGCTGATCATGTTCAACGTGCTGCAGCTCCAGGTCCTGCGCCGCGGCGACCGACCGGAGGACCGATGAGCGCGGTCACCCGCAGCCCCGGCGGCCGGACCGGCTACTACACCACGATGACGGCGCTGGCGATCCTGTTCCTGTTCCCGCTGGTCTGGGCGGGCTGGGCGTCGGTCAAGCCCACGCCGGGCAGCGGTCAGCAGTCCGGATACGGCTTCGGCAACTTCGTCGCGCTGGCGCACTACGGCCATGGTCTGCCGACGTATTTCCTCAACAGCGCGGTGGTGGCGGTGATGACCGTGATCGGCACGCTCGTCGTCTCCGTCCCCGCCGGGTACGCGTTCGCCCGGTTCCGGTTCCCCGGCCGCGACCTGCTGTTCCTGGCCACCCTCGCCATCCTGATGGTGCCGTACCCGACGCTGCTGATCCCGCTCTACGTGCTGCTCGGCTGGCTGGGGCTGCAGAACTCGCTGGTCGGGCTGGCGCTGGTCCTGATGATGTTCCAGCTGCCGTTCGCCGCGTTCATCATGCGCAACTCGTTCGAGGCCGTTCCGAGGGAGCTCGACGAGGCCGCGATGCTGGACGGCTGCTCGTCGTTCCAGGTGCTCACCCGCATCCTCCTCCACGCGGTCCGGCCGGGGATCGTCACGGTGGCGCTGTTCGCCTTCCTGGCGTCGTGGAGCGACTTCGTCGTGCCGCTGATCCTGATCTCGAGCCCCGACAAGTCGCCGCTGCCGGTCGCGGTGGTCAACATGCAGCAGCGGGTGTTCGGCAGCATCGACTATGCGGTGCTCGAGGCCGGCGTGGTGGTGCTCGCCCTGCCGTGCGTACTTCTGTTTCTGATCCTGCAGCGCGGATATGTCCGTGGCTTCATGTCCGGCTCGCTGCGTGGATGAACCATCCAGCGTGGAGAATGCGATGAAGATGATAGGGCCAACGGATCCGTCCCGCGGTGCGCTCAGGCCGCTGGGCCTCGACGAGGTGCAGCTGACCGAGGGCCTCTGGGCCGAGCGCCAGCGACTCAATGCCTCCGCGGTGCTGCCGCACTGCGCGCTGTGGATCGAGCGCGCCGGCTGGTGGGGCAACATGCGGGTGCTGGGCGCCGGAGGTCCGGCCACCGGACGGCAAGGCCGCGAGTTCTCCGACTCCGAGCTGTACAAGCTGCTGGAGGCGTGCTCCTGGGAGGTCGCGCGGTCCGGGGATGCCGCGGCCGGCCAGCTGATCGCCGACTGGGGCGCCACGCTCGCCGCGGCGCAGGCTCCCGATGGCTACCTCAACACCAACTTCGGCCGCCCCGGCCAGGCCGCGCGCTACACCGACCTCGAGTGGGGGCACGAGCTCTACTGCTTCGGCCATCTGCTCCAGGCCGGCGTGGCGCGGCTGCGTGGCCACGGCGCCGACGATCTGGTCCGCGTGGCGTGCCGGGCGGCGGACCACGTCTGCACCGAGTTCGGACCGGCCGGCCGCAACGCGGTCTGCGGCCACCCCGAGATCGAGACCGCGCTCGTCGAGCTCTACCGGGCGACCGGCGAGGACCGCTACCTGGCGCAGGCGCGGCTGTTCGTCGAGCGGCGGGGCCACGGCCTGCTCGGCCTCGCGCCGTTCGGCCGCGAGTACTTCTGCGACCACGTGCCGGTCCGCCGGGCGCGGGTGTTCGAGGGCCACGCCGTGCGCGCGCTGTATCTCGCCAGCGGCGCGGTCGACGTGGCGGTGGAGACCGGCGACGACGAGCTGCTCGCGGCCGTGGTGCAGCAGTGGCAGCGCACGGTGTCCGCGCGCACGTACCTCACCGGCGGCATGGGCGCGCGGCACGAGGGCGAGTCGTTCGGCGACGACTTCGAGCTCCCGCCGGATGGCGCGTACTGCGAGACCTGCGCCGGCGTGGCCTCGGTGCATCTCGCGTGGCGGCTGCTGCTGGCGACCGGAGAGCCGCAGTACGCCGAGCTCGCCGAGCGCACGCTCCACAACGTGATCGCCGGCGCCGTCGCCGCCGACGGCCACGGGTTCTTCTACGTCAATCCGCTCCAGCAGCGGGTGCCCGGCGCGCCGCCCGCTCCCGACGCGCTCAGTCCGCGCGCGGCGACCGGGCTGCGGGCGCCGTGGTTCGAGGTCTCGTGCTGCCCCAACAACCTCGGCCGGATGCTGGCCAGCCTCGGCGGCTACACCGCGACCGCGGACAGCGCGGGCGTGCGCATCGAGCTCATCGCCGGAGCCGAGGTCCGCACCGCGCTGCCGGGCGGTCGCCGGGTCGGCCTGCGGGTCTCGACCGGGTATCCCTGGCAAGGCCAGGTCCGGGTGCAGATCACCGAGTCCGACGGAGCGCCGTGGCGGGTATCGCTGCGCGTCCCGAGCTGGGCGAGCGGTGCGACCCTGACCGTCGACGGTACGCCGCGCGGCGTGGCGGCGGGCCAGTATGCCCAGGCCGAGCGGCCGTGGCGCCCCGGCGACGAGATCCTGCTCGATCTCCCGGTCGCCCCGCGCTGGACGTTCCCCGATCCCCGGCTCGACGCGGTGCGCGGCTCGGTCGCGGTCGAGCGCGGCCCGCTGGTCTACTGCGTCGAGTCGATCGATCTCCCGGCCGGCCTCGACCTCGATCGCGCCGCCGTGATCACGAGCGCGCCGCCGGTCGACGCGCCGGCCGCGGGCGAAGCCGCGATCGCGGTGACCGTGCCGGTGACCGCCGAGGCGACCGGCGACGCGCCGCGCTGGCCGTACGGGCCCGACCGGCTCGCGGCGGGAGCGCCGGCGCAGCAGCCGCTGCGCATGGTGCCGTTCTACGCGCGTGCCAACCGTGGGCCGGCCGCGATGCGCGTGTTCTTGCCCGAGCACCGCACCGACGACTGAGCGGCTGCGGCGACGCCTGGCCGGCGTCGGTGCGACGCCGCGCGATTGCAGATTGCATCCGGCGATCAAAGGGCGTATCGGCGATGAAGAGGTTTGTCGCGGACTCCGGCTGCGGCGAGCGCGCCGGAGATCGGTGTTCATTGACGAGGTAATGCCCAATGCGATCAAACGAGCAGGAGTCGTCGCCAGTCGCATGGCGGTCCTGGAATGACACGTCGGGAGTGTGCGCCCAGGCGCATGGCCGCGGAGTTGTCGACGACGACTGGCCCGGACGAGGCGAACGCCGGAGTCGGTCGTGAGCCGGCTCGATGCGCTGTGGAAGGTCGCCGCCGTGGGCTTCGCGTGCACCACAGCGCTGCTGTGGGCGTATCCGCGTCGCGGCCCGACACCGTCGACCGCTCCGCCGTCGTCCCTGTCCGATGGCGCGTTCCTGGCGCGGCTGCGCGTCCCGGCGACGCTGGCCGCCGCCGAGGACGCGCTGCTCGAAGCGGCGCTGACCGGCGAGGATACCCGGCAGACCGTTCGCCTGATCGAGAAGCTCGGGCTCGTCGGCAGCGAGCGCGCGATCGCGGGGCTGGCGACGCTGGCCGACGACGCGCGGCCGGGAGTGGCCGAGGCCGCGCTGGCCGCGATCGGAAGCATCGGCGGCGATGACGCCACCCGGCTGTTGCTGGCGTCGTGCGACGACGGCAGGCTGCGGACCCGGCAGGCGGCGGTCGCCGCGCTGGGCGTCCTGGGCAGCGAGCCCGCGATCGCGCGGCTGACCGCGCTCGCGCACGACCGCGGCGTTCCCCTGTGGCGCGGCGCCATGACCGCGCTGGCGACCACCGGGGCGCCCGCCGCGCTCGCCGTGCTGCGCGAGCTGGCCCGCGCGCGTGATCGCGAGGTCCGGGTGATGGCGCTCTCGGTGATCTCCGACGGCAGCCGCGAGACCCTCGCGCTGCTCGAGGCCGTGCTCGCGAGCGGCGACGGCGACACCGCGGGCGCCGCGGCGCGCGCGCTCGCACGCATCCGCGGCACCGCGGCCGTGCCGCTCCTGGTCCGCGCCGCGCAGAGCGGCAGGCCGGCGGTCCAGCTGGCCTGCGTCGCGGCGCTGGGCGACCTCGGCGGCGCGGAAGCGCGGCGCGCGCTGACCTCGCTGCTCGAGCGCGGCGAGCGCGGCCTGGCCAGCGCGGCCGCGCAGGCGCTGGCCGCGATCGGCGATCGCGACGCCGTGCGGATCCTGATCCAGGCCGTCCGGGGCGGGTCCGCGGCGCGGAGCGCGGCGCTGTCTGCGCTCGGGCAGACCAGCGGTCCCGAGGTCGAGGCGCTCATGCTCGAGCTGGCCGACAGCGGCACGCCCGTCGAGCAGCTGCAGGCGGCGGGGTACTTCGTCCAGCACCCGGGGCCGGCGGCGCTCTCGGTCGCCGAGCGCTGGGCGCGGGAAGGCACGCGCGAGCAACGCCAGCAGGGCCTGATGCTGCTGGCGCACGCGTCGGCGCCGGAGGCCGCGTCGGTGCTCGCCGAGCTGGCCCGCGCGCCCGGGCCGCAGCGCATCGAGGCGCTGGCCGCGCTGGCTCAGATCGGCGGCGACGATCCCGAGGTGATGGCCGTGCTGGGCGACGTGCTCGCCGAGGGCCGTCCCCAGGAGGTGCTGGCGATCGCGAATCTACTGGGCGACGCGGGCTCTCCGGACGCCCGCAATGCGCTGATGAGGACGCTGCGCGGCGCGAGCGTGGACGCAGCGAATGCGGCCGCCCAGGCGCTCGCGCGGATCGGGGATCACGCGGCGCTCGAGGCGATCGCCAGGACGGCGCGCTCCGGCGATCCGCGGGTGCGCTTGCCGGCGCTGCAGGCCCTGGTCGGGACCGGCGCGCCCGAGGGCATCGCGGCGGCCGAGCAGGCGCTCGCGAGCCACGATGCCACGGCCGCGCAGACCGCGATCTCGGCGCTGGCCTCGGTCGGCACACCGGAGGCGCGACGCGTGCTCCAGCGCGCGATCGCCAGCGCCGACCCCGCGGTGCGGACGTCCGCGGTGCACGTGCTCGCGCAGGCGCCCGACGCCGATAGCGAGTCGACGCTGGCGGATCTGCGCCACGACACCGACCCGTCGATCCGGCAGCTCGCGCTGTCCGGGCTCGCCGCGGTCGGGACTCGCTCGGCCTTCGATCACGTGGTGCGCGCCGCCGAGGACGGGCCGGCCGAGGACCGGACGGTGGCGCTGGGCCTGCTCGGCAACCTCGGCGATCCGCGCGCGGTCGACGTGCTGCGCCGTGCGATCGGCGACGCCGACCCGCGGATCGCGACCGCCGCGATCTACGACGCACAGGCCAGCGCGGGATCCGGGCTCGAGCAGGAGATGCTGGCGCGGGTCCTCGACCCGGCCGCGCCCTCCGAGGTGCGGAGCGCGGCGGCGCTGGTCCTGCGCCAGCGCGGCGGCGAGGTCGCGGATTCGGCGTCGGCGCAGATCGCCCGGCTGATCGGCGAGGACGGCGCGATCGCCGCCGGCCGGAACGAGTGACCGGGTGACCGAGTGACCGACCTCGCCACCGATGACACGCGAGTCGGACAACGACCTGACAGGAGATTCATGATGACCGGGCAATCACGATCTCGGCTGCCATCTCGCCATGTGACAAGACTGCGACGGGACGCCGTAGCTCACCAGCGCTGGTGGACCAGCGGCCGGATGTGGGCCTGGTACAGGCTGTCGATGCGCGCCCGGGTGTCCTTCGTCAGCGCGGGGAGCTCGGCCGCGCGCACGTTCTCGTCGACCTGCGCGGGCCGCTTGGCCCCCGGGATGGCGCAGGTGACCGCGTTGTGCTCGAGGATCCAGGCGAGCGCGAACTGGGCCAGGCTGAACCCGGGCGGGACCAGCGGACGCAGCTCGTCGACGACCGAGAGTCCGAGCTGGTAGTCGACTCCGGAGAACGTCTCGCCGCGGTCGAACGCCGCGCCCTCGCGGTTGAAGGTGCGGTGATCGTCGGCGGCGAATGTCGTCGCCGCGGTCATCTTGCCGCTCAGCATGCCCGACGACAGCGGCAGGCGGGCCAGGATACCGACCCCTCGCTCCCGGGCACGGGCAAACAGCAGGTCGGCGGGCCGCTGGCGGAACAGGTTGAAGATGATCTGGATACTCTGGACATTGGGGTACTCGATCGCCTTGAGCGCCTCCTCGACGCGCTCGACGCTGACGCCGTAGAACCGGAGCTTGCCGGCGCGGACCAGCTGGTCGAGGCCGTCGAACACCTCCGGCATGTAGTAGACGTCGGTCGGTGGGCAGTGCAGCTGCAGGAGGTCGATCGCGTCGACCTCGAGGTTGCGCAGGCTGCGCTCGATGTAGCTCGTGAGGCTCGCCAGGCTGTACGCCGCCGAGGTGTGCGGCTGCGCGCGGCGGCCGGCCTTGGTGGCGACGTGGAACGGAGTTTTCACGTCGCGCCGCAGCCGGGCGAGCAGCTGCTCGCTGCGGCCGTCGCCGTAGACGTCGGCGGTGTCGAAGAAGTTGACGCCGAGCTCGACCGCGCGCCGCAGCGCCGCCATCGACTCGTCGTCGGAGACGGTGCCCCAGGTGCCGCCGATCGCCCATGCGCCGAAGCTGATCGTGCTGACCTGAAAACCGGTTCGTCCGAGGGGTCGTGTCTGCATCGCGCGCATCCTACCGCGGGAGTGCGTGCCAGGCAGCTCGGCGGCGCCGATTGGCGAGCGCGCCCCGGGCGCCGCCGACACGTCGGGCCGCGTCGCCGCGCGGGCCAACGATCAGAACTCAGAACAAAGTGTTCCAGCGTTCGCGCGCGCCGGTTTGCGGCAAGATCCAGCGCGCCTTCGCCGATCCGCACGACACGCAGGGTCGGCGCTGCACAGGAGGACGAACATGGTCGAGCTGTCTGCACGCACTGCGCGATACGCTATCCCCCGTCTGGCGCCGGCCTTCGCGCTGGCAACGTTGATCACCGCACCGGCGGCGCCGGCCTGGGCGGACTCCGCCGATGCCCGTGCCGATCGCCTGGTCGCGCAGCTGACCCTGGACGAGAAGATCCAGCTCGTTCACGGCTGGGGGGTCTGCGGGATTCCGATCGGTGGCCCCACCGCGGGCCTGCGTGGCGCCGGGTTCATTCCAGGCGTCCCCCGCCTCGGGATCCCCGATTTCAACTCCAACGACGGCCCGGCCGGCATCGGCAACTGCGGGGGCCGCCCCAACGGAGCGGGCACGGTGCTGCCTCCGTCGATCGCGATGGCGGCGAGCTGGGACCTGGACCTGGCGTTCGACTACGGCAAGCTCATCGGCACCGAGCAGCGCCGTCAAGGGTTCAACGAGTGGTACGGCGCCGCGATCGGTCTCGCGCGCGAGCCGCGCAACGGTCGCACGTTCGAGTACCACGGCGAGGATCCGGTGCTGTCCGGCAAGATGCTCGTGCCCAAGATCCGGGGCGCGCAGCGACCGGGCCTGATCGCCACGCTCAAGCACTATGCCGGCAATCAGCAGGAGACCAATCGCCAGACCTCCAGCTCCAACATCGACGAGCGGACGCTGCGCGAGCTCTACCTCTTGCACTTCGAGATCGCAGTGAAGGAGTCCGACGTCGGCAGCGTGATGTGCTCGTACAACAAGCTCAACGGGATCTACGCCTGCGAGAACGATCACCTGATGAACGACATCCTGAAGGGCGAGTGGGGCTTTCCGGGCTTCGTGATCTCCGACTTCGGCGCCACCCACAGCACCGTGCTCGCGGCCAATAGCGGTCTGGACGAGGAGCAGTTCCGGGGCCAGTTCTTCGCCGACGCGCTCAAGGCGGCGATCGTGGCCGGCGAGGTCCCGATGTCGCGGCTCGATGACATGGTCCGCCGCAAGCTCCGCTCGGCGATCGTCGCCGGGCTCATCGACAGCCCACCCCCGGTCATCCAGCCGGTCGACTTCGCAGCCGGCAAGAAGGTCGCGCAGCGCGTGGCCGAGCAGTCGATCGTGCTGCTGAAGAACCAGCACGACACGCTGCCGCTCGACGCGAGGCGCGCTCGTTCGATCGCCGTGATCGGTTCGCATGCCGATGTCGCGGTGCTGAGCGGCAGCGGCTCGGGCCAGGTGCTGCCGCCCGAAGGTCCCGCCGTTCCGCCGAGCTGCGATCTGGTCGGGCCCGGGCCGTCGCACTGGTGCCAGGTCTGGATTCCGTCGTCGCCGCTGAACGCGATCCGCGCGCTCGCCCCTCACGCCAGCGTGCAGTGGAACGACGGCACCGATCCGGCCGCGGCGGCCGCGCTGGCGGCGCGGAGTGATGTCGCGATCGTGTTCGCCAACCAGTGGGAGCTCGAGGGCGTGGATCTGCAGACGCTTCACTTGCTCGACAACCAGGACGATCTGATCCGCCGTGTCGCGGCCGCCGGCTCGCGCACGGTCGTGGTGCTCGAGCACGGCAGTCCGGTCGTGATGCCCTGGATCCGCGACGTGGACGCGGTCCTCGCGACCTGGTATCCCGGTATCCGGGGCGGCGAGGCGATCGCGAACATCCTGTTCGGCGAGGTCAATCCGTCGGGCAAGCTGCCGATCACCTTCCCCAGGACCGAGGCTGATCTGCCGACCGGGCCCAACCCGCCGGACCCGGCGGCCCTCGAGGTCAACTATACGGAAGGTCTGCTGATCGGATACCGCTGGTTCGATGCCAGGAAGATCGAGCCGCTGTTCGCGTTCGGACATGGCCTGTCCTACACGCGCTTCGCG
>Ga0307515_10019193_pt1 | contig 12324 bp, 6 predicted proteins | sample 17_EM_MG_FD_194513 | JGI IMG/M metagenome (GOLD analysis project Ga0307515, IMG submission 194513) | Populus trichocarpa ectomycorrhiza microbial communities from riparian zone in the Pacific Northwest, United States - 17_EM | ecosystem: Host-associated > Plants > Roots > Unclassified | place...
TTTACCTAAGGTATTGAGGTTGGTGTTTGTAAAGTTATTTTGGTGGATGATTTGTTTGGTATTGGATAGGGTATCATCACTGGGTAATTTGTAGAGAGCTGCATCTATAATCTGGTTGTTGTGGGTGTATATATATATATATATATATGCATGCAATTTAAGACTAAAAACAAACATGACAAAACATGTAACACAAGGACCATCACATAAAAAACAACATGTAAGGTACAAGAACCTATTTGAAAATTAAACAACAAAGGAACATGATGAGTAAGTATTTTGTAGGCAATCAATGATTAATATGAAAGATCATGGTTGTCAAAGCATATTTAGAAACTAGTAAAAATATGACAACTTTTGATGTTTCAACTCGAAGGCTAGTAAGATTATGAAACATCAATGTAGCATGGTGACACTCTTATATTATAGGCATTTATTGATTACTATGAAACACATTTACTAGGCAGTATAAGACTGGATACTTTACATTGCAAATCAATGCCATATTATTTCATTTCTAAGTATAGGGTTTTTGCATGTTATAATGGAACTTTAATTGTAATGACAATGGTAATTAAATTTGCATATAACCAAAGAAAGTAGTAACAACTTGTATCATATTGCATAATGTTACTTGTTGTAGTAAGAAATTGAAAATATATTAATGGTTTATGTAAAAGGGGTACATAAACTAAAGAGTTCAGAGCAATGAAAAGCCAAAAAGAACTAAAATTATAGTACACTCGACAGATTAAAAGAAAGAGATCTAATTTGTCATCACCTTGTCCATTTAACAACTTCATCTTCTAAACCACTATTTATTTTCAGTTAAAAAAAAGTGAATACACCTTTAAAAAATTACTATACATTAATCCAAATCAGTCCCTCTTAAAATTAATTGCAACATATAACATAAATGTTTTGCCAGCAGCTCACCACAATATTTTTGTTATTATAAGTTAATAAAATTAGGATTAAATTGAAAATAACATGAAATTAAAATGCATATTGCAGGCAATAAACAATGAACATGCTATATGGCAATAAAAAAGAACATAAAACTTTTTTCGTGAAGACCAGATGTGCTCTTAGCTTCATTTCAAGATGAAAAATCTTTCTCAACTTTCATTGGTTTGGCGGAGTTTATTTCAGTCTCAATACACTTTTGAAACATGTAAATGAAATTAAAATAAGGATTACCAGTCTTAAAATCCATATTTTACTCAAATAGAGAGAAACAAGATGGGTTTTTGTCTGCTTGCTCGAAGAGACAAAGGCTAGATCTAGGGTTGTTGCAAGACATTTAAAATAAGGAAGAAGAAGGTAATAATTTTGTATAACGTTAGATTTTATTAGCATGTAGAGTTTGAAATGTACAGTAAACACTACTAAAAAGAAGGGTGATTAGCATCGGATGTTAGCATTAGAATAATTTAGATGCAATTTTAGCAACAGATTAGCAACGAATTATATATATATATTAAATTTTTAATATTAGCAACGAAAAATCAGATACTAAAAAATAAATTAATATATTAAAAATCAGCAACGGATTTGTCATTGCTAATATGGTTGCTGTTAAAAAAAGGATTAAATTTTGACATTTATAAAAAAAACAATAAATAATAATGACCCTTTCTATACTTCCCCAGAAAACAAAAGGAACCCCACAGTTGCAAAATTTCTTCATTCTCTGGAAGAACCCAATATTGTCCCTTTCTATTTCTCCATAGAAACCTAATTAACCCATATCTCCCTTTCTATTCCTTCTCCAGAAACCAAACCCATATGTCCCTTTCAATTCTACCTATCTCTGTCATACGTCATTTTCCACAAACATAATTTGTTATTTTCTTAACTTCTTCTCCAGTTAATTTATGCTTCCAAACTTCTTCTGTACAAGTAGTTGAGAGAGAGAGAGAGAGAGAGAGAGAGAGAGAGAGAGAGAGATTGGGGATGTTTTTGGCTTTGATTAGGGATTGTAATCGAAATCAACGAGAGATAAGGACAAAGTTTTCCTGGGTATCGAGCAAAGCTTTTTCTGGGGGTCTTGGTTGGCCCCGTTCTTTTCAACCAACCTGGCGTCGCCCCACTTTGCGATATGAACGAACACGAAGAAAGAACGCAGGCAGCGGAAATGCAAAAGAGGGCATATTGTGGGAATGTGGGTTTGATTTTGGGTTAATAAAAATATTAATATTTAAACTTTTTTTTATATTAGATTTAATTTTGGCGGAATCAATTTCAAATTTTTGAAATTAAAATTAAACTGGATAAGAATTTTTAATCAGCAACGGAATATCCGTTGCTGATTTACACATTCAGCAACCGAATTTCAGCAACGGATAATTGGTTACTAAACAAATTAGCAAATAATAATCCATTGCTAAAAAAATAGCATCTATTATTTTCATCTGAAATTATCTGTTGCTAATTTCGTTGCTAAGTTTTATCAGCAACAGATTTTAATATTATCTGCAACGGACTAATTAGTTGCTAATATGCTTATTTTTTGGTAGTGAAATTAATAATCAAGCATAGATTACCAAGATATTGCCGTAAATGACAACAGGGTGTCAACAAAGCCAAGATGAAGGAGAGAGGCTGACAGATCTGGTGGAGGGTTATGAAGATCTTAGAAAAGGATGTGGGTTGTTGCCGAATGGTTACTATTTTAAGTGTCGTAATATTTTATGGAGTGAAAAAAATAAATACTAGATCAGAGAATATGATAGATAATTGAGAAGAAAATGAAAGGTTTGGGGGAGAAGAATCTATGAAAATAAAAACACCAGAAGAAAGGGACGCTAGTGATGGACAGAGAGAAACAAGTGAAGCAAGAAAAAGATTATTTCAGTCAGAGAAAATTACAACTATCTCAAAACCGTCAGTTGACAGTCTTACATTGTGGTCAGGAATAAAAAAAAAAAAAAAATGTGACTTGCTTTTGCTAAACCTGTGGTTAGACCACAATATTGAACGGGTCTCATGTAAAAAAAAAACAGTGGTTCACATCTTTAACTAAAAAATAATAAAATTGTGATTTCAACTAAACGCACTAGCTATCATAAAAACAAACATCCTCTAGAGGAATTCCTTAGCATTGGCTTCTTGTGTCTTGTATTCATCTTAGCTTCCTTCTGTTTCTCCTTGCACTTCTTGTGCAGGAAAAAAGAAGAAGAAGAAATGGAGATAGTGTGCATTGCCAGCAGTGCTTTCTCAGGGATGTACCATTCTGTACTCTAGCAGGATCTACCATTGTACACACATCGGAATGCATTATATATCTATCTCATTTATCATAATTCCTTCTATATTTTCCTCATCTTTTTAGCTTTCAGGTTAGTTTTTTTTCTTAGCTACTCTTTTAAAACAGTTTATGGCAGCTTTGCTAACCTCATTATTAATAAAGCAGACGATTAACAAAGTATTAGTTGAACATCCTATATTATTAATTAAGACAAGATTAAAAGCAATGGGGCTTGGCTTGTTTGGTGGACCATTTACTTTACACAAGTGACCAAGATTAGGAAACTCTCACTTTCTTTCTAGTATCTCTATTACAATAATAGAACCTCTTTTCATCTTGGTTAAATAAATCCCCTCTTTCTCAATTGAAAGCAATGAATATGGTAAGAAAAAGCTTTAAAGCATCAGCCTTTCTTCTTTATGTCAAAAGATGTCCCATGTATCATGTTGGCTGGGGATGACCAAGAGAAGGAAACTTTCTGGCAGGCTGAACTCGGATCACCAAAGCTAACCACCAGGATTTTGACACAACATCGTTAAATATCTCTGGGGGGGAAGAAAAGGGTGCGAATGCCACTTAGTGCTATCCATGTGTGATGATTCCATCCGTCCATCATGATAATGAACATTTCAGTGTACTCGAAAAATATGCAGATTTTTAATACCAGTGAACAAAAACTAGCATTAAAATTGCCGTTATATTTGATACGAACATAATTTAGCGAAGCAACTTGGCTTTGACTATCCTTTCATTACACATTAATGATATGAAAACACCATCCCTATGCAGCGAATGGGAAAAAAAGGCTTCACACACATGATTGCTGAAAGGTAAAATTAGGTCAGGTTGGGGGAAAAAAAGGTCTATGTACATTATTATTTGTTGTGCAGTCAATAACTCCATATATATTTGGGCTTGCTTGAAGTGCAGTAGTGAACAGCTTCTATTCTCTGACCCAGAAGTGTGGAACACGACTCCTCCTCTCTTCATGGGCAAGTAACATGCATGGTGGTCAGACAAGTAGCACAAGTATTTTAACTGCTAGTTGATGATTGTTGTTAAACTGGTTATAGACTTACAGTCATTTGTAACTAGCAACAACAGTACCTATTAACTTTTACCAACAAGTGCAATTCAGTGCTTCAGTGTCCTAATATGACTTGTCGGTTTCTAACTAAAAGGTATATTTTGTTGGAGGGAGTTACAAACGTAGTTGGGGTTGGCACTCTTCCTGAGCTCATTTCTGTTGACAATTGACTCAGTAAGTAGTCACCAAATCCTCAATTAAAGTCTTCGATTTCCTTAAACTGCAGATCATGTGGGCAATTTTTATGGTTGTTGAAGGTATGAAAATCGTAGCATCTCATCTTCAAATTACAAGTATTTTACTTATTCAGCTGTAAGAATTTGTTTCATCACTCAATTTGACCTTCTTTTTCTCTCTTTTTGTGAAGGGAAAAAAATATCAATTTTGTAATGTCTGTCCAGAGGCCTTTACTTTCAAGGACAGATACGATTAGACGACGATGAGCTGATGAGGTGAACAGTAAGTACATGCTGCTATTCTAAATTCTAAGATAGAAAACCAAGGGCCATAGAAGATTGCTGGTATTTTCCTGAGCTTGGTGGGTCAGTGGAGTCTGCTTTTGTCTCAGGGAACCATTCTATTCCCTCACTCATTGTACCTCACCATGACCACCTTTTTATCACTCCTTAACGTTCACAATTAGCAAGTTGAATCTCGTAAAAAATGAAAAAGAAAAAGCTAAGCTTTTCTAGTCTGGAATTGCACGTGTTTTGCCACTAGTTAATTGTGCTGCTTCTTCTTCTTCTTCCTCTTTAATTGATTACTGTAAAATTAAATAGAGAGAGAGAGCGATAGTTGCATTGAATTGGGGAAATTATGAAAAGGGTTGATGCTTCGAGTAATGGAGTCAGCGCCGTGACAAAGAAGGCACTGACATGGTCTAACTTTATCACAAACGAACCATAAAAAACACTCCCCCAGTTGGTTTTTTTCTCTCCTACATGCAGCTGGTCAATGCCATGGTGGTTCTGCTTTAGTATTTTGTTCTGAAGCTGTGTCCATAGATTGAAATTTGTGGAATTTGGAGGGCAGAATATATTCTTCGTGGCTTTTAGCTGCTTTTAAAAAGTTTTTTTTACTCTAAAAATTATTAAATTAATATTTTTTTAGTATTTTTTATAATTCTAATACGATATTATCAAAAATAAAAAAAATATTTTCAACCTAAAAACTATTTATTTTTTATTATGTTACTCAGTGGTTGAGCTACAACACAATTTTCTCCTTCTGTGAAGTGGTTACGAGTAAAACTTTGATTTTCAACTCTATCCAGATATTATTTTTTATCCAAATAGCCCCACATTGACACATCACAGCATTACAGGTTGTTCAACGGTTCTACCACGATGAGCTACGCAGCAGAACACCAAAATATTGAAGACGCCAGCCTCTTATCTTCATGATGAGAAGGCTTAGACCCATTTAACCAGGGCCTGAAATTTGAACTTGCCGATCTTGATAAGCCTGCGATTAAGACCAAAGATGCCACCTACTCGCATGGACCAGCAAGCTTAGCAAAGAGAAGACCACCCAGCCATCTTAAATTTCACTACTCATTGACAGAAGGACCAGGGAAAGCAACTCGAAACCGTTTGCATTTATGTTCAGCTTGATGACTCTTTGGTGCCCCCAAAGATATCAGCAGCACAATCCTCCATCTCAGCTACTCACCAAATTGTGTTAAGGCTTATTGCTTGATACTAGTGCTAGTTCTTTAATTGGATCCAGCTATGAGCTCAACTAGAGTGGAATGGAATGAGCTGAGGATGGACTGCCATGGAAATCTTGATGAACAAGAAAAGGGTTCCTGTTTGACCGAGACATTTCAGGCCTAAACTCCACTTAAAATAGATTGCGAAAAAACTGCAATTTCCAGATAAACGTGTACCATACAGAACAAACAGTGGTCTTTATTTGGAAAAGATGTGTACACTCTAATCACAGTTTTCCTTGCAAAAATACCAGCCAGACCTTTCTTTTACGCCCAACAACTCTGGCAGGACTAAACCGAGTGAGATCGCCCATCTACTACAAGCTCTGACATTGCTGCCCCAGAAGAAGGACCATTTAAAATACCCCAACAGTTGTGCCCAGTGGCAACACAACCACCCTTCACCCCTAGAATCTCCCCATTTACAGGAATACTATCCTCACTGCATAGCAAGAAGCATGCTTGTTGTTGTAATCCAATTCTGGATTATTCCTCAAAAATCATTTTTTTTCAAAATAAAAATCAAAAAAATAAAATAAAAGCTAGCAACGTGGAGAAAGCAGGTCGGGAAATCAAGCTGCAATTTTTAGAGGAAATTAAAGACCTAATTGTACCCCATTATGCCCCAAAATAGAGAGAAAATGCAAATTCAAGGTCAAATTAAATGATTATTGGACAAATTTGCATAAAAATTAAGTCTAATGACATAATTAAATTTTTGACATGCCAATTTGATTTAATCATGGGCCAAATTGAATTTTAATTATGTTTAAGAATTAATTTGGGTCCAATTGAAGGATTTAATTAAGTGCAAGGACTTAATTATACTTTAAATGGGTCAAATTAATTTTATTTGGGGCTTAATTGGTGAAAACTTAAGTTTGGGAGCCTAATTTGGGCTTAATTGAGAAGATTGAAATTTTAAGAGATCAAATTTAATTTTTACCAGGTTAATTGATTGAAATTAGGGGCCAAATTGCAATAAAATTGAAGTTTTGAGGTCAATTAGGGGTTAAATTGAAGAAATTAGCAGTCAATGACTAATCTGCAAAAGGTGCCAAAATTTAGAGGCTTAATTGACAAAAACCGGGGGTGAAATTGAAAGTTTAATGGTCAATTATGGGTTCAATTGAACAAATCTGAGACTAAGGACCATATTACAAAAGGCGCGTAAATACGGGGCTGAAGTTGAAGTTCCGTAGGGGCTTAATTGCATTAAATCAAAAGTTTAGAGTCAATTAGGAGTTCAATTGAAATCAATTGAAAGCTGGAGGACTAAATTGAAAATCAGTTAAAATCCCTAATTCAATCCAAAACGGCGCTGTTTTGCATATATATATATATATATATATAAGGACCAGATGACGCGTCGTCTGGTCACTGTTCATTGTCTTCTTCTTTTACCTGGGTAAAGCTGGTTCGGTTACCTCCTTTACAGGTGCATTTAATGCACCTAACATCCACCAAATTTGACAAATTTTGCACGAAAGTGATCCCTTGTAGTTCCTCTACAACGCCATGTGAATATTTCAGTCTGAATGACAACCCATCGGCGCTGGCCTAAACATGCCAACTTAGGTAGCCTTTTCTGCAGATTTGACAGTGCACCATGCCTACTTTGAGCCAACGGTTGGGATCCTTCCCAACAGAATCAAGGGTTGTAATTTTTTTCCCCAATGTAGATAAGATCGCCCTCTTCCACCGCCTATAAATAGAGGTGGATTTCATGGTTTGAGAGAAGAGAAAATCGGGTCCAAATATCAGAAAAAAAAACCAGCCTCTTCCCTAGGTTTTTTGACAACGTCTCTCTCTCTCTCTTCACTCTCTCTCTCTACTGTGCTCTCAGCGACCCCAACACTGTCACCACCGGTCCCACAATTAGCTCCACCACAGGAAACTACCAACCAACCACCAAGAGCCATCGTCAGTTTCTCTCTCCTCTCTGCAGCCCCTCCCGGTTTCTTCTTCTTTTTTTGCTTCCTCTGCCATCGACTTCCATCGCCACAACCGACTTTACCACCATCATTTCCATCAACCCAGCTCCTCACCAGTGGCAGAGCAACCACCGTGACCTTCTCTCCCTTCTCCTTCCAACCTTTCTCTCTCCTCTGCAACTTTTTTCTTCTTCCTCCCACAGCCGACTCCGGCCACCATCACCTCAGCCGACGCCTCCAGAGCCACTGGCCGAACCACCTCATCACGTTCAAAACCCCCACGCCATGCAACTTCCTCCTCCCTGTTTTGCCTCTTTCTTCCTCGTCATGGCTGCTGCATGCAAAATTCATTTCTGCATGCAGCAGCTAATTAATTAGCCCATGGTTTGGGTCGGGCCAGTTATGGCCCAGCCCAAGTGGCTGGGTCTGGCCCGGCCCCCATTTAAAAAAAATTCCAAAAAATTTCAAAAATCATTTTAAAAAAAATTGTGATTTTCTCAAATATTTTTCTATTCATTTTGCATAATATCGGGTTGTATATTTACACTGTAAAATACAAATCCAATATTAAAATACCCGGTTTTCTCTGAAATATTTCAAAAATAAAATTTCAAAACATTTAAAAAATATATATATTTTGTTGCATACGGCCAAATCCTGAAATTTTTCCAAGCATATTTTTCATAAAAAAAATTGCATCTTTTTCATGTTTAAAAAAAATCCAAAAATAGATATCGTAACCAGTTTATGATTATCCATTAGGATTTGACCAACATGTCAAAAATCTTTTTCCAATCCTTTTTTTTAGGATCCAGATGTAGACTTTAATATTTGTGGGGTGTAAAATTACACAATAAAGTATACCCTCAAGTATTAAAGATACAAGGTGTAGAAATGCGATGCTAAAATTCAGACTTTAGAACGGTTAGGATTTAACCTGATAAGGTAGAGACTCTCTTATGAAGAGAAATCTGCCTTGAGCCTTAGAAAAGACCAACGAATAGAAACCCGACTTAGAAAAAATAATCAAACAACAATGCAGCTTACCTTAGGTAGGGTGCACTAGGGGTGATGCGTCTTCCCCTTAACAATCAGTCCCTTACTCAGACTCTCGCAGACCATAGGTTTCTAGTAACCATAATACTAGGTGGCAACTCCTAAACATTAATCATAATTTTATGATTAAATTCAAAAACCCTTTTCAACACACAACACCTTACACAGGAGGCACGACAAAAGCCTCCACCATCACCAGACAATGTCGCGTTGGCTCGCACCCCCGCGACACTTGCTCTGCCTTCAATCGTGCCTCTCCCTCTACAAAATGGCTCAACACAATCTTGGCTACTCTCTTTAGCACCTGTGGGTCGCCCACTATCTGTTCTAAATCCTCTGGCACCTCAACACCGGATGACATTCCGCACGAGTACACCTCACCTATGAATTAATTCAGTTATTTTACCGCTAATATTAGGTTTTGAGAAACTGTTTGATTAGTATTTTGACATGATTGTTTAGTCTTTGCTTTTAGAATAACAACCTCATGGTTGGGAGTTTGACATGTCGATGCTAAATTTGCAACCAAAAGGTCATATGTAGTTTTGGCATGTCATTTGAAGGTTGAAACCTTGCATGACCAGAGAGTTACTGCCATCCTTTATTATTTCCCCAAAAAATAAATAAACTGAGTAACACCCGTCCCATTTAATTTGTACAACTTTGATATTCAACATATTCATTCAAGGAATCATCAATTACAATTTTTTTTTTAAATTACAATTCTAAAATTTCCCCATAACAAAAATTGTATTATAAATGGTATGGACATCTTGCATTGTTCACACACTAACAAGACGTGGACGATTCATAGTGAAATTGTTTTATCCCTTTTTTTTCTTCTGATTTAGCCTTTATTGGACCAAATTGCAGGTCAATTTGTTGGGGAAGAGTGGGATTGAAAGACAAATGATCAAAGTTAGAAACACGAAGGGAATTGTGGATTTAGCAAAATTTGGGCAAAATATTCATTGTAGTCCCCAAACTTTTCAAATTATAAATATTGGATCCCTTAAGTTTTCAAAATTTAAAGGCAAAGTCAATTTTGATCTCAAACTTTATTCTCTTTATTTCTTGGTCTCTGATTTGAGAGAAAGACATTGGAATTTGGTGTTACAAAGAGAAATTTTTGTTGACACCGATTCCAGTCACAAAGATAGTCGATATTGACATCAAATTATTTCATTTGATGAGGGGAGTTTGGTTTCGGGTTTAAGGATGGTTTTTTGAGATTATGAATGAGTTTATTAAGTTGCATGTTTTCCAGGTATTTTGGGTTAAAAAAATAAATTGAAAAATAAGTTTTTAGGTTAAAAATACTTCTACCCCAATCTTTTAGCGATCATAATAACTGAAATCTAGGTAAATATCAGATGATGCACCATTTGACTAATTTTTTTCTAAACAAATAGGACGGACGACATGTTCTCGCCCATCTAAAATAAGAAAATTAGAGCTCAAGTACGTTGTCCAGCCCTTGCATGCCTGTGCACAAGCCCTTAATAAATGGGTCAGGCCCAATAACACATGTTCTTTCTCTTTTGTTTTTTGAAAAAAATTGTTTGTTTAATGCCTTTTTTATATGTAGTGTCTTTTTAAATTAATGTCCATTCTCTTTTTTATTTTGTTTATTTAGTCGCTTTTTATAAATAATAATAATTATTTAGTTATTTTTTATGCATTTAAATTTTTAAGAGACTATTCATATATAGTTTTTTTATGTTTTATATAAATGAAATTTGTTTTTAAAAATAAAAAAATTATTTTTTGAATGATATTTCTAATATGTATGACGTTGCATAATATTTATTTGCCTTTTATTTTATTCAATTAATTTCACGTGCTTTTATTTTTATTATCATTTGATTAAATAAAAATTTGATTTCGGTGAACAAAGTCATTCTTAACCTTATCATTCTTAACTCATATCATATCCAAGATCATCATGGTCTTAACTTCATGATAAAATTCATCATAATTATCAATATTATACCCTAACTCATTATGGAACTTATGGCACTCATTAGGATCCTCAACAACCTATGTTTTTATAGGGTGCCTTGAGGTAATTTGCCTAGGATAGCATGTAAAACAAACTTCTTATTGTCATCTTCAAGGTGGTTCTTTTTTTCTCATACCGAAAGCCTTTAGAAATCATGTTTACATCTTCTTTCCTTGTAGCAACGTGATTTGGTAAGGGCTTTGTGTTCATATTTGAGGCATTTTGACTCCTATCAAATTTTATCCAACCCAACTTGATGAGGTGAAAGAGTTTGACTTTGAAATTAAGATAATTATCAATGTTATGCCTAATAGCACCAGTATGGTACTCATATTTTTGGTCGGGTTTATACATGTGAGGCCTTGGGTTTGGCCTAATAAGTTAAAGCCTCAAGTCCAACCCAGACCTCATAACACCTCTCTCTCTCTCTCTCTCTCTCTCTATATATATATATATATATATATATATATAAAGGTCTCTTTATTTGCCAAAAAAATAACAATAATTAGGCAGACAAAAATTACAAACATTCCACCTTCCCCCTTTATGTTGTTATGTATTAGCATCTAGTGGGTGTGAAAGTTTGATTTGAGGTTGTGATAGGATTTGAAAATAGGTAAGAATTCTCTTAAAACCCTTTTAAAGGATTAATATGATGAATAGGAACATGATTAGGGTTTTGGGAAAAGAATGGAATGGATTGAATGTGATGAATTTGTATGATTTGAATGAGGAATTATGTTAGGGAGTTTAAGAGGACAATTTTAAGACCCTTGGGATCGTTTTTATCTGTTTTGTTGATGCTGAGTTTGAGTTTGAAGAATTGCAGAATCGATGTGTGATTTGTTGTTTGAGAATCTGAAATTCCGGAAGAACCGGTTGACCGGTTGTGAAGAACTAGTCGACTGGTTGTCCATTTATGGTGCGGTAGATTGTTTCCTTTATTAGCTATTGACCGACTTCTTTCAGTCGATCGATTGGTTCATATATCGGTCGACCATTTAAGGAGCAGTAGGGTCTTTCTCGGTCATGTTCAATTCGTTTTGTATATAGGATTCATTTTTGAGTAATTTTTAAATGTCTATTTTATTTCTTCATATAGGTTCAGCTGATACAACTCTAGTTGATCCTCAGTGAGTCAATTTACTTTGGTTTCATTTGCACCATTTGGTTTCTATCTTTCCGGCTGAGTGAGATCCTTTAGTATTCCCGAAACCGTTTTTCTATTAAAGAAAACTTCTTAGAGTCAAGCTTTTTTTTTTTCATTTTAACCCTCTTGGTTTC
>Ga0307515_10019194_pt1 | contig 12323 bp, 7 predicted proteins | sample 17_EM_MG_FD_194513 | JGI IMG/M metagenome (GOLD analysis project Ga0307515, IMG submission 194513) | Populus trichocarpa ectomycorrhiza microbial communities from riparian zone in the Pacific Northwest, United States - 17_EM | ecosystem: Host-associated > Plants > Roots > Unclassified | place...
CCATTAATTTACTTACTTTAACTAATGAAAAAAAAAAATGGACTAAGGAGTCCTGCAATTATGATTTCTTCATTTTCTTATTTTTCAAAAACAAAATTTTCCCCAACTTTTCCCTCCTCTCTCTCCCCTTTCCCTACTCATTGATATAAAGAACCCTCCAGTAACTCCATCAATCACTCCCTCTCTCTATTTCTCTTTATGTCACAATGCAAGACTTCTTGGGATCAGTTAGGAGATCAATAGTATTCCGTACACCCCCACAAGATCATAATCCCAATCAAGAAACCAATTACTGCAGTCCAAACAATCCATTAACTTCAACATTAGTTGACAAATTAAATAACTGCGTTCGTAAATCAAAAATCTTTAACAAACCCACTTCTCCGTCTTCACTTCCAATGCCTCCTCCGATCCGGTACCGTAAAGGGGAGTTGATTGGTTGTGGTGCATTTGGCCATGTTTATATGGGCATGAATCTTGATTCTGGAGAGCTTTTAGCGATAAAGCAGGTTACTTTTCATTTGATTCTATCTGGGTTTTTGTTTATTTTGAGTTTTCAGTGGGTTTCTCGAAATGGGTTTTGGTTAGTTTTTATATTTTAACTGTGGGTTTTTGAGAGCTTGATTTTTTTGATGTGTTTTTGTTGAATTTTGGTTTTGGGTTCTGATTTTGAAATGGGGTTTTGCTGGTTTAAGGTTAAGTATGATTTTTTGGGCTATGGGTTGGGGTCTGATGCTGAAATGGATTTTGGAGACTTTCAAGTTTGATACTTTTCACACTTATTCTGATTTTGGGTTGATTAATATTGGCTTTAATAATTGTGACTCTGGTTTTTCATATTTGGTAATTGGTAGTGATCGATTCATAGTTGGGATGGAGTCTGTTACTCTTGCACTTTTTTTTTTAATTGTTGATAGGTAGTATCTGTGTTGATGTTAAACTTGACTTCGGAAAGTGTTCTTTCAGTTATTCTGAAAATGACGGGTTTGGATGTGATTTTGAGTCTCTTTTCCTTGCTTGTTATTTCTTAGGTTTTGATTGCAGCTAATGGAGCTACAAGAGAGAGAGCTCAGGTATGAATCTAAAACAATTAGTTGAATCTGGTTCCTCGAAATAGTGAAGTTAGTGCTTTAGGATTCTGATTATTTCAGGCTCTCTGAAGAATGAAAATCTATTCAATCAAGCATTATAATATTTAAGATTAGTACGCAAGTGGTTAGCTTCATTGTATTAGGAACAAGGGGGAGGATTATTTCCTGTTCCTTTTATATTGAAGGATTGTTGTCCTGTCTTATGCTGCATTTTTTGCGAGGAAGAATTTATGTGTTCTATGGGTTTCCTTAAACCAGAAAATGACATCAAACAGCAAATAATATTTGTTGTGCATGATTGGGTAAGGGAGCTTGAATTTGGCCAATTTTCATGCACTTAGAAACCTAAACATTCAAATGTAATATGAAGTTTATTATTCCAGAATTATGTAGAGATGGTGTAAGTATGGTAGTTGTTGTAATAGACTCTCTCAATGTCAATATTAGAAAAATCTGTCTTAGTTCACTTGGTTGTTGCTATAAGTAGGCTCACATCAGAGAGCTTGAGGAAGAAGTGAAGCTTCTACAGAATCTCTCCCATCCTAACATTGTTGTGAGTATTGAGACTGGTCTTCTGTTTATTAACTGAACTGATGAAGTTTACCACAGTTCTGACATTGCAAGTCATTTCTGGTCCTCAGAGATATTTGGGTACAGTTAGGGAGGAGGAAACCTTAAATATTTTGCTTGAATTTGTCCCGGGTGGATCAATATCATCTCTTTTGGGGAAATTTGGATCCTTCCCTGAGCCAGTAAGTCTTCGATTCTTTGCCAACTGAGCTTGTTCATACTACGTGACTTGGGCTAATCATGCGTGTTAATTTGAACAGGTTATAAGAGCCTATACCAAGCAATTATTGCTGGGGTTGGAGTATTTACATAACAATGGAATTATGCACAGAGACATCAAGGTAGCTTTGAAGTTTAAATTTCCTTCCCTTGATGCTACATGTGAGAAAAGGTCTTTAGCCTTTTTCTCTTATCTTTTTTTTTTGGAGCAATGACATGTCTTCTTCATGTACTCCTAGGGAGCAAACATTCTTGTAGATAATAAAGGGTGCATTAAACTTGCAGATTTTGGTGCATCAAAACAGGTCGTTGAGCTGGTATGCACATGGTTGATCCACTGTCTACCTTGTTCTTTATGTTGTAGGAAGTATTTCCTAAAATCACTTCTAATATTTATATCCAACTAATTAAGACCTTTGTCACTGTAGGCAACTGTTTCAGGGGCCAAATCGATGAAGGGCACGCCATACTGGATGGCTCCTGAAGTCATTCTGCAGACGGGGCATGGCTTGTAAGGACAATTAAGTTCCTCTGAAATTTTACATGATTACATTATTCTTAGAAAAGTATGGTACCCTCTGAATTAGGTCCCGGATTTCCTTTTTTAGGTTTTTGTTTTCTACATGTTGACAGGAAAAAAGCATTTATTGATAGAAAGACTGGAGAATTTAGGTTTAGAAAGATGTGAAGCTGAAAAATGAACAAGAGGAAGTATAAACTTAGTTATAGATATGTTTCTGAGAGCTGACATTAAATGGTACAAATTACATTGTTTTAAAAAGTCCTGGAATCTTAAGAGGCCTTGGATGTGCCTGCTTAGTCCAGATCATTGCTTTTGCTAAAGTGTACGTATATTCTTAAAGACAGCTGTCTTTTTCTCTACCCGTGTGTATCTCCTTGTGCCAAAATCTATTATGATTTTGTCAGGGCATTTACCTCTCATATCCATTTTACTATATAAGAAACAGAAAATAATTTGCATGAGTTATGAAGGACTGGGGAAAAAACGAGTCATGAAGAAAGTTGTAGCAATGAAAGCAAAGTGCCATGCATACCTATTAATATAGAAAAAACCAATCGTTTTATAAAATCACAGAATCCAGAAGCTTCTTGCGGTTGAATTTCACTAGAATATCAAACAAAATTGTCTTGGCATTACCTCTGTTCCAATAAAATAATTTCTATTGGACATTAGATGACGTGACATAAATATTGAAGGATCTAGTTGCAGAGCTTATATTCTAGATTATTGTGATCTGTTTAATCCAGAAGCTTCTACAGCTAATTTTCCACCATGTGTGCCATATGCAAAAACATAAAAGGTTTATATGAAGGCTTTGAAGAGTTTAAGTGAAATCATGGTATTTGAATTTTGTGGTCTGTGCATAATGTATCTAAGTGCTTCTTCATCTATAAGTAACATGATAAGTTGGGATTTTTTCTTGATTGTTTAAATTATAAAACTGAACCTTACTGATATACTATAAAACAATTCCCTAGCTCTGCTGATATATGGAGTGTTGGATGCACAGTCATTGAGATGGCCACTGGAAAGCCTCCTTGGAGCCAACAATACCAAGAGGTACCTAATTTTCTAGCTCTTGAGCATATGTATATATGGTATTCCATAAGGTGCTTTCCAATATATTTCACTGAAAATGTTTCTGTTAGGTTGCCGCACTCTTTTATATAGGGTCGACGAAGTCTCATCCGGAAATCCCTGGGCATCTCACTCCAGAGGCCAAAGATTTTCTGCTCAAGTGCTTGCACAAGTACTGTTTCTGTTGCCTTTTTCGCTTTTATTTTGAGCAATATCGATATGAGATTTACAATGACTTAGATGCTTCATCCTTTGGGGTTTAGCTCTCATAATGTGAAATAGGTGGGTAGTGATTATGAACATCATAAGTTCAAATCCTATCAACAAAAATTGCGGGTTGCATTCTTACTTTAAAATAAACATTCAACCCTCGGATACAATTAGTACGCCCACTAATGTCTTTTTCCTCCTGAATCTCATTGGCATGTAATTTTTAATGCAGGGAACCAAATATGAGGCCAGAGGCATCTCAATTGCTGCAGGTGATTTTAATGTTATTTACTGTCTTTTATTTATTTGAGCACATTGTAGGTAGGGGCATCTTTTATGTTCTAATACATTTGTTTTATTGCTGGCTAGTATTTATCAACATTTCATTACCCTAAATTGTTCTTAAATGCAGCATCCATTTGTTACTGGGGAGATGGGCGCATCTGATCATGTTATTCATAGTCCAGTCATGGTTGGTATAGTTGGACCTGATTCTGTACTCTGATTTTCATGCATTCTTTGATTTCATGTTTTTAATGGAAGACCGTTACCTTCAGGAACATTCTGGAATTCCTTTGCAGTTATACACCACTAACCCTGAAACCATGTAAGTACCTTTGTATATTTTTCCTTTCTGTATTAATACATTGAATGTGCTGAACTTGTAGAGGTTTCTTAAAATATCAAAAAATTTTGTTGCCAGTCAAATGCCATCTGCCCATGACTCAATGGATGTCTGTAATTTGGGTAGTCTAGGCTGCTCAATTGATCTGAAGAAACTGTCTGAATGTAAGGATGCATGGGAAATACCAAACAGCAATGATGACATGTGTCTGATAAGCCATGATTTTTCTATAGATGAAATAAAGCTCAATTCTCGTTTGAGTTCTAATGACTTCAATAAGGTGAGAAACTGCTTTGAAATCATTCCCATTGCTGGTGTAGCTTTTTAATCATCTGGCAGCTTCATTATTGTACAGTTTATTGAAAATTGTGCTTTGTTTAGAGTTCTGATCCCAAATGTGAGCTGTCTGGAGAGTGGAGGTGCAAATTTGATGAGAGTCCAGAATTGGAACAAGCAGGAAGCAAAGTGGACACTGGTAAACCTGTTCAAGTGGACCAAAATATTTCATTTTCCTGTGGGGCATCGCTTTCTGAGGATGATGAGGAACTTACTGAGTCAAAAATTAGAGCTTTTCTTGGTGAAAAGGTGCTACTGCTTATCTCTGATGTTGAAAATTATCCATTTCCTTCTGTTGTTTGGATCTGGATTTACAGCATCTTGATATTCAACTGTAATTTTATTTCTCAGGCTTTAGAACTGAAGAAACTGCAAACACCTTTATATGAAGAGTTCTATAACAGTTTGAATGCATCTTTCTCTCCAAGTTATGGTGGAAGTTCACGTGATGAAACTCCTCCAAATTACTTGAAATTACCTCCTAAAAGCAAGTCACCCAGTCGGATCCCAGTTGGAAGTCCATCTACAGCATCTGATGCTGTTAGTACTGGAAGCCCTGGGAGTAATAGACGTGCATCTAATGTTGGCAATGCAAGTGATGAAGCTTCAGAGGACAATTCATCCCCTCGGAGCAATGACCGGAAAGGGCTTCAAGTTGATGGTCAGCCAGAAACAAGTAGCCCAAGGTTAGCCCATATGTCTCATCCTTAAGCTTGTGCTTCCATGAGTCTCTTTTCAGTGTGAATTAATCTGAAGTGTGATGATTTGCTACTCACAGTGTGAGCTTTTCTGAGAGACAAAGGAAGTGGAAAGAAGAGCTTGACCAAGAGCTTGAGAGAAAGAGAGGTAGAGTTTTCTTGCTTTTCCCTGTGTATTTAAATATCAACTAATTAATAGTACTCTCACATTTCTCAACTCCAATGCTTTTCTGTTTCACGTGCATTCCTGCAAGGATACTGTTTGGGAAATTATCTGCATTGCAGTCACCCGTCTCTGAATTTTCATTATCCGTCAACTGAATTTCTGTTTTGACATTGTGCTTGGTTAACATAGGCGTGGGAATGTGTTTAGATTAGCTTATTAAGTTTTTTCTATGCCGTCTAAAAAACTTGTCTGGAAAAAACAAGATACATGCGAATTCATCTAGACAAGTATATCTGATTTTATTTCCCCACTCCTCATCCCAACCAAAAAAAAAAAATGGTAGCTTTGGCAATCACACTTGACTTCTATGATTTTGGATATTATTGCGTGATTGTGAAAACTATGTTTGCAGAGATGATGCGCCAAGCAGCCGTGGGAAGTAAGACATCGTCCCCCAAGGATAGAGCCTTGGGTCGGCAGAGAGAGCGGACAAGATTTGCATCTCCAAGCAAATGATTGCTTGCCTAGGCGGATTCCATGTTTCCCCTTAAGAGCTTGAATGCAAGGCTTGCAGTTTCATTAGGAGTGGTAAAAATATGGCTCAGTGTGGAAGGTTTGCCAGATGTGTGAATACTGCAGCAATTTTCTCATTGTTGAGCCTGAATGGTCTTTGTTATATTGTACCATATAGAGAGCACCGTTGAAAAGAGTGGTAATGTTTGGAGATAATATTTGTTTCTCCTACTTTTTGAGGGTGGAGTGAATGATACATGCCTCTCAGGTTTGTAACATCAGTGTACAATAATCATATTGAGTGAAATATTCATAAGCTTCTGCAATTTTGCAACACCTTCTTCTACCTCCTTGTGTAGTTCTTTTGATCTGGCAACAACACCTTATTATTCATGCAGCTTCGTAAATTTGACAAAGAGAAGGCTTATCGTAACTGTAATTCCATCTGGGATGGAATGTCCATGTGCAGTGCCGTCTGACATGGCCCAGGGTCGGGTTACGGGTTAGCTCATCAACCTATTGTTTTTTTTAAAAAAAAAAATTCAGTTTCAAATGAAATCTAGTTACAGCTAAGTTTTATAATTAAGGATTTAGATTTATTCTTTGTATTCAATATGTGACTGACAGCTACACCGAAATTTCAGAGTAAATTATCCTTAGTCCCTCGGTTTGAAAATTATAATTTAGTTCATTGGCTCTCAGTGAAGGTTCTTGTTATTTGAGACGATCGTAATAATTATTTTTTAAAATATTTTTTATTTAGAAATATATTAAAATAATATATTTATTTTTATATTTTAAAAAATTATTTTTAAGATTAACACATTAAAATAATTAAAATATATATATAAATGTTTTTTAAAAAATTAAATTAAAAAAAAATGCTATTTGAGCCGGGTTCCCCCTCCCCAAACAGTCAGTGCCTTAGAGAATGGTCCCCACCCACATCAGGTTGGGCTAGAGAATAATTTATTTGAAAATTTAATAATTTCTATTAAATTTATGATTTCCCTTGATGAAATACCTCAAGAATCAACAACGTATTCACACTTGTTTGTAATATAAAAGAATCAACTATGGACATTGATAAAGTGTCTGAAATAGAATCCTCAATCACACTTGTTTGTAATATAAAAGAATCAATTATGGACATTGATAAAGTGTCTGAAATAGAATCCTCAATCTTCAAACAAACCAAAGGAAAACTAACACCACTCAAATTCTCCCCAGTGAGAACCGTCTCGGTGTTGCTATTGGACGCTGTTTCAGTCCACTCATTATTAACCCATCACTCTTCAGCACAATTTTTCTGCCTTTCAATGGAGACACCAATTTGTTGGCCAACCTTGAAGGTGAAAATGATCGACGCAACTTCGATGCAGTTGACAACTTAGGTGATTTCCTGCTTAAGTTTGTAGGTCTTGTAGGTGATTTCCTGCTTAAGTTTGTAGGTCTTGTAGGTGATAGGGAACAGACAACTGGTGGGTTCTTGATCTTTACTTGGAATTTTGAACCTGATGGAGGGGACTTAATCAAGAACTTATGTGGGGTTGTCTGCTTTTTGTTTCTTGCAATCACTGGAGACCTTGTCTTGCAAAACTTTTGCTGCTGTGTAGAATCTGTAGAAAGGAACAAAGGGTTTGGAAACAGTACTGTCTTTTTAGCCCATGGCCTATTCCTAGGAGACACTCTGTTTGCCAAATACCGAGCATTTTCTTTATCCACTTCACTCTTCTTAGGAGGTGAAACCTTGAAGTTAATACGCGATCGAGCTCTTAAAAGACATGGAGAATCGGATTCTGATCGAATTGACTGTAATTTAGTTTGCTTTTCCTTCTTCCTTCTGGATTTGAGTTCAGTGTCTTCAGGGTGAGGCCTTTGTTTTCTCTGTTGGGTCACTGGAGTTTTGGGGTCTTCAAGGGTAGATTTCTTGGTTTTGCAAGCAACAGCTGCAACAATTTCTCTTGCAAATTGGCTTGCTTGTAGAATCTCTCCCACTGTTTCACCTACTAGCATTGCTGGTAAAGACATTCGCCGCCATTCGCCTGCATAAAACATTCAAGTCATTCGGACTGTTCAATTAGCAATTGTTAGGTACTTCAAATTTTCAGAAAAGAAATGTCTTTACAACATAATCACAGACAATAACTGAAATCAATGAGAAAAAGAGATACCGATTGAAGTTGCTGGCAGCTTCCCCACTGGAGATTTCTTAGGGGCAGTACTCTTGGTCCTTCAAATTGGTAAAAGTAGAAGACAACACATTTTAGGAAATCTTCACAGAAATGAACAAGAAGAATCAAAATTTAAAATTTTGATCACAGCTAATTCCTAGTTTACCTTAAAGATTCTTGCTTGCACCTAAGACTAGTTCTTAGATACCCTCTGGTACTTCTAGGACTGAGACTAACCCCATCTATCACCTTATTCCCACCTGCCACTGTGTATTGAAGCTCTTGCAATCTAGCCATACATCTTTCCACCTTCACAGAATTTACAAAAAACAAAGCAAACCCATTATTCTAGTGGAAGAGGAACATATATAATCAAAACCCCAGTTTCAGAAAAAGAAAGTTCTGTGCTTGGTCGCTGAGAAAAAAAAAAGGAAAAGAAAAGAGCTTTAGGACTAAAAATGACTGAAAATCTGAAAATTCTCAGATAACCAGAGTGATCCAAGCTAATGCACCAAATTTGTAGACCGAGAAGTAAGCTTATTGAAAATCAAAGACCCAGACTTGAAAATTCTCTCATCTTTTTCTCCAGTTTTCTGGGAACCACACATCCAAAAAGAAAAAGGAGAGGTTGGTGGGTTTGTACCATATTTTGAGCTAAAAAATATGTACCTTCTTTACAGTTTCTCTGAGTAAAACTGGGTTGAGAGGAGCCACCATTTTCCTCTGCTTTGGTGGGGTTCTTGCAACCATGATTGCTAACAAACTACACAAGTGGGTCTCTAAGCTCTCTCTCTAAATACCCATTGAACCAAAGACTTCAAAAATGGGGGACAGTTACAAAATTTGGGTGTGTTCTTTACCCAAAAGTCTCTCAGAAGTGCTTGCTTCCTTTTCTTTGCACATCTTCGAAGTTCAGAAGTCAAAACTGAAAGACTTTAGGGCCTATAATAACGGATATGTCCTCCAACGGTCTAATCAATCCTCAAAATAAACGTATGTAAACGGCTACTTTTGCTCTCAGTTTAAAATGATAAAGGCGTATATAGCTATCATATTTATTTATTAATAAATAGAAATACTATAGATGTATTTTTCATATTTATTAAACCCATCGGGTGAGTTCACTTGGCCAATTTATAACTCAAGATTTAACTTAAATTAGATTTTAATTTAAATGTGTTTTGACATTGACTCCATCAATTTATATCAGCAGCTTAACCATGTTAAAATTAATATTTTTTTTAAAAAAATAAAAAAATATTATTTTAATATAAATTTTTTTGATCCAAATTAATCTAACAAAATATAAATTGAAATCTTTATTGTCTCAATCTCATACCAGGCCTGCTAACTATGGTATTTGTTTTCTTTTAATATTAATAACAGCTTAGCACAATCCAAATAGATAAGAGGGAATCGGCACATGTTTCCTAGCTTTAAATATTAAAGAGAAATTTTCATAATATTTTTTAATTTTTTAATATATTTTTTTATAATTTTATGATATTTCTTATCATAATTTATCCAAATATATTTAAACTAAGTAAAAATCATACATGTAAGAATGAAACAATAAATCATATTTCATACATGATAAATTCTAATATTATTCTCACACTGGTTTTAATTTAATTATCTTCCAAGTTCTACATTTTGTATTGCTAAAAATTAAGGTAGCTAATTTTTTTGTGATTTTTTTTTGTTCAAGTAGCTTTTTTTATTTGTAAATCATCATAATTTTCTATTTCAATTTTTATAACCACCATTTTATTATCATTCTTATCACTCCACTACTAACACTATCTATATACACTACCAGAAATACAAATAGAAATACTGATGTAAAAAAATACCATCAATAAATTATGATGATATTTATCAACAAAAAATTATGTCATTGTTTTCATCGATATTCCCCTACGACAATGTTCTATCAATGAATATCAAGAGAATTACAGGTGAAAATCAAGAAATAAAAAAAATAAGATAAGTATTTTCTTATTATTTTTGCCAGAAAATATGACATGTTATTATTATAGAAAGAATTACCGATGAAATATATCTGTTAATGAATCTATTGGTAATATTTAAATTATAACCTCCTAGGTCTCCTCTCCCCCTCCTCCATTTCTTCTTCTTTTTTTTCTTAATTCAAACACAAAATAATTCCTTTTTAAGGAAGAAGTTGTTTAGAAAAATTTAATGTTGAAAAATCAAAAGAAATATAAAGTCATGTTCCTTGTTGTAGATAAATTATTTATCTCATTGTTTTTTATTTATCCAAATTATATATTCTAAAAATATGATGATTAATAAGATTTTATCTCTTCATTCTTGCCAGTTTAATTCAAAATGAAGGAGGATAAAGGTTTAGAGGTAAGGGGTAGAATATAAGATAATTAATTTTCGCATAATTCTATGTTCAATACTTGGTGGATATAAAACATGCAATAATCCCATTCAATGGATTTTTTTTTTTAAATTCAGAACGAATGAAAATTAAAATATAATTTACCCTGATTTGTAATTTTTCTCTATTAAAATTAGGGGTGGCCATCAATTTAAATAGGTTAATTTGAATATAAAAAATCCAATTGAATTGTTTTTTTTAAATGATTTAAACTAAACCAAATAACCGAACTCTATTCAGTTTTATATTATTATTAATAATAAAATTTAAATATTTTAGTTGAGATATTTCTAATAGGTTTTGATTTAATAGAATTTTAATTTATAATAAACCTTAATTCTTTGTTTAGATCGGATTTTGAAACTAAAATCAAACTGAATGAATTTTTTTAAAATATATTTTAATAAAAATTATTTAAAAAATTGAAAACCCATTCAGTTCAATTAATTTTAAGTCAGGTTACATGAATATTTCAGATAATTCGGTTAATTTACCCATGAGAATGATCTATTTACCTCATAATTAGCAATATTTGGGTGGGCTATTATCCTAAATGGGCCATAACCCAAATAAAAAATCCAATTCCAGAATACCCGAGTCTCGTTGACCCGAGAATAAAACCCTTAAAGGGTTTCCGTTTTGGAGTATTTAAAAACAGTAAAAATATTTAACTATAAAAGGAACCCTAAAATATTCACAGCTTCACACAGACAGCGGCTCCTCTTTTCCACTCTCTAAAGTAAGTTAGACCGAAACATCTTATATTATCATATATGTTTGATCTTTAGAAATATTGGGTTGTCAATGTTTTGTTGAATTGTTGGTTTCTTTTTGCCCCCAATATGCTTATATTTGTGGACTAATAAATGGGTTATGAAAGCTATATCAACCCAATTGTTGATGAAGTTAGTAAAGTTGTTAGCTTTTTTGTGTTAAGGAGGTGCTATGTTTGATATTAAGGTGGTTTTCTTTTTCAGCTTTCTTGTACGGATACGAGGGTTTTTAGTGATCGTTAGAAATCTTGGTTTGATTGAGTGTGTTTGGACTTCAGTGAATTTTTATTTCATTTAATATGAAGGTGGTAGATTGTTTCATTTAAGATGACCCTTTTAAGTTTTGCTTCTGTTTTAGTATTTACTTAAGCAGAGGAGCTGTTTTTTGAGGGAATTCAAAAGGAAATCTAAGTGAAAATTGAAGACTGGGGACAGATTGTGAATTGGCATTAATTTATATTATTTTTACTGATTCAGTTTCTAGGATAAGTTGGCTATGTTTCGTTTATGTTTGATTGCTTTGTGTGGACTATTAATAATGTATCTTTTGGTTTGTTTGTTATTGTTTTGTGTGCCATTCTTTGCTGCCAATCTAAACTCAGAGTTCTGTTTATGAAATAGGAGCTACAATCTTGGACCACTTTCTCATATACTGATGGTGGAGGAGACAGTAGCTGAAGCCATTGAGGCTAACCTGGAGAGAGCTGACTCAGCTACCGTGGACATGGATATGGTGGAGGATGTGGCAGAAAATGGTGTGAAGCGAGCTCGAGAGGGAGAGGAGGAGGAAAACGAAGATCTATTGAAGAAGCAGAAGGTGGATAAATCTGTGGAGGAAGAGCGGTTGGAGAAGCTTGAAGAAGAGGGAAAGGGAGAGGGAGAGGGAGAGGAGAAGGAAGAGAAGAAGGAAGAGGAGGAGAAGTCTGGACCGGTCAGCT
>Ga0307515_10019195_pt1 | contig 12323 bp, 7 predicted proteins | sample 17_EM_MG_FD_194513 | JGI IMG/M metagenome (GOLD analysis project Ga0307515, IMG submission 194513) | Populus trichocarpa ectomycorrhiza microbial communities from riparian zone in the Pacific Northwest, United States - 17_EM | ecosystem: Host-associated > Plants > Roots > Unclassified | place...
CAACTAGCAGTGCCCCCACAAATTAAAACAGCCAACCGCTATGATTCAGTTTTTCAGTTATTACAGTTTCCTAATCTCCTTCTCCTTCCTCTGCCTTTCCCGCCCTTCCTTTCCCGCCAGAATCAAACCAGACCCCTCATCGACTGTCACAACCGTCGATTCCTATAACACCACCACGTGGCATGATTTCACTCGCTTCCTTGATGTCGGGAAGGGCAGTCAAGTCAGTGGCATGTCGGAGCTGAAGAAATACTTCAACCGTTTCGGTTACCTCCCGATTCCCGACACGAACAATTTCACCGATACCTTCGATACGCAATTCGAATCGGTTGTTCTTGCATATCAAACAAATCTGGGATTGCCTGAAACAGGTAAACTGGACTTTGATACCATATCAATGATCGTGTTGCCCAGATGTGGTGTTAGTGACACAAAGACACACGACACAAGGTTTCAGGCGAAAAAACGTTTTGCATATTTTTATGGGAAGCCACGGTGGATGCGTCAGGCACCGGTGATACTAACCTATGCGTTTTCGCAGAATAATATGATTGATTACATAAGTATAAAAGACACAAGGACAGTTTTCAAGCGTGCCTTTTCAAGGTGGGCACAGGTGATTCCAGTGAGTTTTATGGAAATTGAAGAATATCCATCAGCAGATATCCGAATTGGGTTTTATCACAGGGATCATGGCGATGGAAAACCGTTTGATGGGGTTCTGGGTGTATTGGCTCATGCATTTTCACCGGAGAATGGGAGGTTTCATCTCGATGCAAGTGAAACGTGGGCCCTTGATTTAGAGAAAATTAAGTCAAGGGTGGCGGTTGATTTGGAATCAGTTGCCACGCATGAGATTGGGCATGTGCTTGGATTGGCTCACTCTTCGGTCAAGGAAGCTGTGATGTATCCGAGTTTGAGTCCTAGGACCAAGAAAGTGGACCTAAAGATTGACGATGTAGATGGTGTTCAAGCTCTTTATGGGTCAAATCCTAATTTCAAGTTTAGCTCCTTGTTGGTGTCGGATAATTCGTTTAACAAGGGAATAATTGGTCTCAGAAATTCTAGATCATCAAAGTGGACAATTTCTTTAGTGCTGGGTGTTTTGACACTGTTTCTATGTACATAATGACACTCCCTTTTTTGGTGTCATTTTCAGGAATTTTATTTTTATTTTTATTTTTATTTTTAGGTGTAGCAAAATCACACATATATTATTCAAATGAAAGAAAAATAACTCTCTGCTTTTTTTTAACCTCTTACAGATATTTTTACGAGATACATATTCGTGTGAACCCGATTCTATCTCCTCTCTTGTTACAATTTTTTTTTCACGAGTCTTATGGCTAACGATGATACATGTTCGCCCAAGAAAATTAACGTGTCCAGTGAGGAGAAAAATACTTTTCTTCCTGTGTAGAGAAGCTTGTTTCGGTCCAGCTATGGGTAACTTTGTATGGGGCTTTATGTGTGAAGACAGGGAAGGAAGACAACCTTCAAAAGGAAACAGCAGCTGCAATGGCAAACCAGAAATCCAGTTCAGGAAAGACACACGCTTACTGTCCAATTCCCTTCCAAAGAATATACCTCAACTCAAAACAGGTGAATAACCAAGGCATTACTTTATATCCAATCCAATCTTCACGAATGATGAAGGCTTCCAGATTGGGGAAAGAAACTTGCTCTGATTGTAACTACATGTCATAAATTTAGAAAGGCTTGTGCAGGAACCAAGATTTTACACCTTTTGGAGTGCGGATATTATGGTGCAAAACATATTTTAAAAATGTTTTTTATTTAAAAATATATTAAAATGTTTTTTAAAATTTTTAATGTCATAACATTAACCATAAAAAACATTTTTTAAAAATTTATCAAAATACATATTCAAACACAAAATCAATTAAACAAACGAAGCCAAAGAAGTGTATCCATGGAAAGCGTGCCAGTAATGATGGCACAATCTCATGTTAAAATTATATTCTTACTTCAACTTAATTAGCTTCAAATTATTTCAGATAATCACATATAAATAATAATAGATTTTATATAGATAATAATTACCAGTATTAAAGTTTGCCTAGATCGAGGACAATAAATTGTGGGGGTCATTAATTGTTTTCGGATAAGCTCTAATATCCGTATAGTATTATTGATGGTTTAGGTATTTATGGTGTTAGAAAATGGTAAGGACTTAAATTTCTAGTAGATTAGTCTTGTCTCTGTACCAGAAGGAATGACGTACAAAATCTAAAGTTAGAAATGAAAAAAAAAAACCAAAAAATCGATTAAATAATAAATAAAAAAAACTGAACAAAAAAAATTAAGAAAACCAATTAAAATTTTTGTAAAATTTTTTTGATCTGTTTCGATTTCAGTTTCATAAACCTCAAACTGGCAAAACCCCAACCGAACTGAACCGGTTCGGTTTAAGGGGTACTATAAATACAAAAAAAATAAAAACATTATTTTTCTTAACCCTAAAGACTAGCACACACGGAATTATAAAAAAAATTGTATCTCAGACCACAAATAAAACATTTGAAAAGATAAAGATGTATCCCCATTAACATGTAACTCATAGAAGAGATTTGTCCCTTTAATTTTTTTGAATTGGAGAAGCGAAAAAAGAAAAGGTAGAGATTTTGCTATGATCCATTTTTTCAGCCTTGGCAGCTCCTTTTGCAGATATTCCATATAAATCTTCTCTCTCGGCTTGGTGTAAAGCAAATAATGTTTATAATGATGGATGAAGTTGTGAAAACGAACGAGCATTCCACGAGCTACGTCTTTAGCTGTGGTGATTGAGTTTGAATGTGAGATTTTTTTTCTCTAGGTTTGGTGTTTTTTTATAACACAAGTTCTTCGTCAAAACATGAAATCTTTAATGCTTAAGTTAGTTGATAATATAGAAAAATATATAAAAAATAAAAAAAACATGTAGAGAGGAGCAGGAGTGTGAATGGCTTTTGCGTTCCTAGCTTGGCTTGCTCATTTTACTAGCATAGAGACTGGAGAGTGGTGTTGCAATATCTAGATGTGTGGAGAGGTTAGTGCTACCATTAGTTGCGTGGTGCTTGTTGTGTCACTAATGGATAATTACGAGGAATAATATATTAAGGTGTGTGCCTTATGTGAGGGTAAAAAAAGAGAGAGAGAGGAGAGAAGAAAACAAAGAAAAAAAGAGGGAGAGGGAAAGAGAGTGCGTGAGAGAGAGGGAGAGAGAATATGTGGGAGAGAAGGCATGTTTGAGAGAGAACGTGTAGGGAGAGAGGGAGAAAGAGAAAAGAAAGGGAGAGAGGTTGGTTGCCTGGCCGTTTAGACCATGCCCAAATGATAAGGAGATTTGGCTGTTGAGACCCTATGGCTTGAATGACCATGAGTTTTACAAAGTTAACAACTCTAAATCCTCATCCTATGTCTATACAAAGTCTTTGAGCTTGGTCTATATGAACTCTTTGAATTGGTTCCATCATATACCATATACATAATTATCACTTTACAGCATAGTTTTGAAACCCGGTCCGGCTCGACGGATCGATCCGGGACCCGGGACCCGGCCGACCCGGGGCTGGAACCGGGCCGCGTTGATGAAAAAATAGAAAAAGTCATGACCCGGTGTGACCCGGCCCACCCGGCAAAGCCCAGTTAAAAACCCGGTTGTAACCCGTTGACTTTTGTGGTTTTTTTTACTAAAACGACGCCGTTTTAATTTTTTTAAAAATAGAAATTAACTCGGCCGACCAGGTCAAAACCCGAAACCCGGGTTTTGGACCGGGCTAGCCACCAGGCCGGGTTTAAAAACTATGCTTTAAAGTATAATTTGATCAATATATATATAGGCGCGCGCAAGCATGTAAAAGTAATATCTAACCACATATAATTAATGAATATTGTCAAGAAATAATTTTTTTTTTTTTTTAAGGAAAAGCAATACCTAAAATTGTAATAGATTGCTTTAAGTTTTCTGGTGAATTCGGAGCCTAATAGAAAGATCACATTAGAGTCTGTTTCTGTTATGCTTAACAATAAAACTCCAAAAATAGGGAGATATATTTTGTTGGGAAAATTTAGAAAAAAGAAAAAAGAGAGGCGTTGGAGATAAGGGAGGTAAGAATGGCTAGGAAAGGACAATAGGCACTCACTCTATGATGCGCGAAGGACAGGGAAAGAAGACCGGTAGAGAAGCATTCGTGAAGGTTGGCTAGACACAAAAATAAGATAAACACAAACAACAGAAATCCATTTGGAACGACAAAACCACGAAAACTCCCAAACAACCAGCCCATGAAAGAGAGCTAATTCCAAACTAGTTTTGTTGCGCATGAGGAAAAATTGCCAAAGGTTTAGAAGGAAGAAGGCGAGATGCCCTTTCTCTTTCTCTTTCAATGTTAATTGTAACTAATCTTGTTAGAGAAATCAGTGCAAATTATAAAGGGAGAGACAAAAACATTTGTTGGCATCCTCCACCATATATATATGGTGGCCAGAACTTGAGTTTTTTGTTTGGAGATCATCGGTGAAGAACCAATAAAGGGAGAATAATTAAAGAAAGTCGTTCCATTTGGGTGCTTTTCTCTGCTTGGAGGGGACATTAATTTTGCTGGGAGGATAGATATTTCAAAATGGTTTGCAACAAGAAGAAACAGACTCTCGAGGATTTGGTGATTATAGTTGGGCTGATAATGGTGCAATTTGTCTACGCAGGGAACTCGGTTTTGTTGAGCTATCTCATGTCTCTTGGCCTTAACCCTCTAACCATTGTTATCTTCTCAACTTTTGCCACCTTCCTTATACTCTCTCCCATTGCTGTTCATTTTGAAAGGTCTCTCTCCCTTTCTAATTAAGTCTCTCTCTCTCTCTCTCTCATCTCTCTCTCTATATATATATATTTATGGGAAGTAAATTATGTTCATGTTGCAGGAGCAAATGGCCAAAGGAATTCAGATTGAAGTTGATGATTCAGCTGGTTTTAATTTCTTTTGGAGGGTAAGGCAAAAATTAAAAATCTTTAAGATGATTTTTGATATTTCAATGTCAATAACTGCAATACTTACGAGTAATGAATGTCAAAGTTAGAGAGCTAGCTATATGCATATATATATTGCCTGCAAAATTCAGTTTTGTAATTAGTACTTCGTTTTGTCATATTGTTCTCTTCAAGGATATCAAAGCTGGTAGGTCTTGAAATCAATAATTAGCGAAGTACTGTTGTTTTCTTTGAACAAAACCAAGCACTAAGATGATGAAGGTGCAAATAAATCCTCAAGAGAACTCCAAAGTTACCATTAGTTATTGTTCTCTTGTACAGGAAAATCACAATACAGCAGCACCAGTTTAGGTTCTGTTTGGAGTGTAATTTTCTCGAAGGCCTCTCTGATGGCTCTCCAATATCAATTGAGGAGAAATGTGTCCATTTGTAAAACAAGTCATATAGTGAATTCATTATTATTTGTGGCATAATTAGGTTTAGGCAAGTCCTTATTTTTATTTTAATCGACATATAGTCGATAGGCACGTCTACACGCTGCAGGCCTGTGGTGCTACAGCATCTGCACAGGACATGTTGGATGCCCCTGTCACCAGCAGATTTGTTGACATGCATGAAGATCAACATATCCACTCATGCGTCACTCATTACCAACTAGTACATTAAACATCATTTTGGGGTCTAGCGTTCTCTACCACTTCGGATGATGTTAGAGATATTGATCCTTCGAGAGCTATGGGTGCCTGAATCCTAGCATGTTTTTTCTTTTTAGTTTCTGTAAGTTTCATGTTGGACATTCTATTGTCATTTTGTCCATGGATGTATCTATTAACGTTTGTAGAGGTTTTTACTTTTTTTGAGCGAGGAGAGAGCAGACCGAGAAACAAACTAAGGAGAAAAGCCTAGACACTGATTCATTGAGCATGGCACTCAAATGGTTTTCTTTCTTTCCTATTTCATTTTCAGGGTTACTCTGTTTCAGTCCTTATTCCTTAAGGGGATTAAGTTAACTTCACCAGCAATGGCAACAGCCATGCCGAACCTTGCTCCAGGGCTTATTTTCATTATTGCTTGGACATTAAGGTATCATTTCCAAATTTCTTTTGTAGCATTTCAAAATGTAACCTTTTAACAAAACATAATTGCCCACAGAAATTTAGTTTCACTCCAATCTAGTTGAGTAATGACAGTTACTTTGTCTAGTGATTGTTTATCTGATTACTAGCTAAAAAAAATAGAGAAAATAATAAATATATATACTGAGCATCTGGTGCCCCTTCCTCTCAATTCGTTTCTGCTATTGTCTAGTGATTGTTTATCTGATCACTAGCTATGTGCAGGTTAGAGAAAGTTAAGCTATGTTGCGTATACAGCAAAGTCAAGATTCTAGGCACAATTTTATGTGTTGTAGGTGCCCTCATGATGAGTCTAATGAGCAGCACTGAATCAGCAAAAGAGTCGAAGTCCTTGGAAAGTACTCCCCCGGGAGATATGAGCTTCGACAAACATAAGATTAACGGTTGCTTATATCTCATAGCAGCGGTTTTTGTTCTATCAAGCAATGTTGTATTGCAGGTAATGTTTTAGATCAACAGTGAAGGAATTAATTATGTACAATCTGCATTATTTTAATCTCCCAAATTGAGTTTTGCAATGTGTTACGTACAGGCTACTACTTTGGGTGATTTTCCTGCTCCTATATCCCTGTGCGCCATAACATCATTGATTGGAGTAATTATAACTGCGATTGTAGAATTGGTTCTAAACCACAGAGTGGACGTTGGCTGGCCCCTGATGAGACTCGGGACCCTCATTTGCTATTCTATACTGGTAATCTCACATCATTTTCCCTCTTCTAACATGTCAAGATTATTTGTTAAATTTTCTCACAAGAATGGAAATTTCCGTTTTATTAATTAGAGCCACTTTCTTCTACTTTAATTTGCTTGTGCTACTTGAAACCGTTAATAAGTAATGGAGGAGTTAAATCATTTCAATAATTCCCTTTAATTTTATGTTGTTTCTTCAACACTTTCTGCAGTCTATCAATCTTTTTTACAAGCTTCTAATCATTTGGATGCACAGGGAGGTGCTGTTGGTGGAGCATGTGTGAGCTTCAATGGATGGGCAATGAAGAAGAGGGGTCCAGTTCATGTGGCCGTGTTTAACCCCATTGGAACAGTTATCTCAGTTGTTTTTTCTGTTATTACCTTAGGCGACAGATTTAACCTTGCAAGGTAAGCTAGCGAGAATCACAAAGTAATTATATGTGACAAGAGCACACATAACTTCGTCACCTTTCAGTATCCTGATTTTTATTTTTTTTCATTTGCAGCCTTGCTGGTATGTTCCTCATGTTCACTGGTCTATACTTGGTGCTATGGGCTAAAGGCAAAGAAGGTTTCCGTGATGGTGATCACCTGGAAAGTGAGTTTGATCCACAGAAGCGTCTCCTGGCTTAATAATTAGCGTCAATATTCAGATAGATTGCCCTAATTTGTTCAGTCAGCAAACCCTGTATTGGAAAGAGCTAGTGCACAAAGGAAACACCATCTTTATTGTAGTTGACAAGTTCACTAGAAAAACCTCCTGGTGTGTAAATATTGTTTAAGATACTCACCCCTTCTGGGAGCATAGAATGATCAGACTGCATGTCTTTCTTGAAAGCTCGAACATATTTTGGGTTGTGTGTAGAAACTTGCGAGATTCTTGGAAAAATGTTTCCGTGGCTAATATAATTGTACTTGTATAAAGCTGTTTGATTTTGTTGTAGCCAAGCAATGTTGGAACCAAATATTTGCAGTTACCATGATCTAGTTTCTGCAAAATATAAAAAATGCATATTAACTTATATAAAAAACTAATTTACAGTACATGTTGAAATAAAATAAATTTAAGGAAGTAGAAAGAGGCAAAGATCAATCATTTAAACTTAAAACAATCTATTAATTGCTTTTTAGTGATAGTAGTGTGATTGCAATATTGTTTCTCATATTTACTCAATTTTTTATTTTTGGTAGCACAACCAAGAATTAACAGCGAACTCAAGATTTGTATGTTGCTCTCTGCAAAAAAGAAGCAGAGGGATTTTGACAGAAAGAATATAAAAGGAAGGAATTTTAGAAAGATTAGAAGTTTTCTAAATAATCAAAACTATATCAGAGTTGTCTTTTTTATATGGACGATTTCTGATAGTTAAATTAACGTTACTTTTACTTAAAATAAACAAATATATCTTTACAAGAGTATAGTTAAATTAACGTTACTCTGTTTTAGAAGAACACGAATGTAAATTCTCATTCACCTTAACAATCCCTTGCATGAATGAAAATTGTTTGATTAGAATAAAATACAAATTAAATACATGAATTTGAGAGTAATAACAAAAAGTATCTACATCAGGCAAGGTAGCTTTTAACCTTGAACCTTCCCTAGTGAAAAATTAGCGGATTCACTCGGCTAACCAATGAACATGACGTTTTGAACTGTTCAGCTTTTTGTGCAAACTCAGATAATGGAAATCACACAGTTCCTTTTATTATGATTGTGTTCATTTTGGCCTCGAACACGTTATGGTTTCAAAGAGTGCTTTGAAAAATTTAACATTTTTTAATTCTTATAGAAGTGGCCTCATTTTACACTCACATAAGTAACTCGTATTAAAAGTATCTTGCAATACCTCTACTTGAATTTCTCAGGCTATGAGAATCATTAAAAACTTAGTTTATCCTAGTTTTTGCTATTTGTAGCACTTTTCATCATAGAAATAAGTAAAATTGAAACTATTAGACAAAAACATGATTTAGTTGTCCATTTGAATCTAGATCCTAGGATCTTTAGTCAATTAAGTTGGATTTCTATCATGGCAATTCTTTGAATATAGGCTTTAACCTTATTCTTCTCGATGATTTATCAACTTGCTGTCTTGTTAAGTCTTTTGTAAACGGATTCACAATGTTATCATTTGACTTTATATAGTCAATAAAGATAATCCAATTTAAGAGCAATTGTCTTATAGTGTTGTGTCTTCGATGTATATGTCGAGACTTGCCATTATATATACTATTTTATGCCTTACCAATTGCAGGTTAGCTATCACATTGCATATAACTAGCACAAGTTTTGGTCAGCTCGAAATATCCTCTAAAAAGTTCCAAGGCCACCCTGCCTCTTCACCAGCTTTGTCTAAAACTATAATCTCATACTTTATAGCGGATTTGGCTACACAAGTTTGTTTAGAGGATTTACAAGAAACCGTAGCTCCTCTAATAGCATAAATACCTTTTTTTGGTGGAGGAACCATAACTTTGGTTAGACACCCTTATACTTTTATGTTTATAGGATGATGTTTGATCCTTTCATAATTTATAAGGTGTCTTGTCCAAATCTTTATGAGGTATTTTATTCAGAATGTAATTTGCTAATAAAATAACCTCTTCCACAAGTTCTGAGATAATTTTAAACTTATCAACATGGCATTCATCATTTATTTTAATGTTCAGTTCTTGCATTCAGCAATGTCATTCTATTGTGGTGAATAAGAGTCGTGGTTTGATAGAGTATGTCATGCTTAGTACAAAATTCATCTAAAGGTGAATCATATTCCTCCCTCTATTGCTTCTTATCACATTGATTTTCTTGCTAAGTTGATTAAAGTTAGTTTATTCAATCCAGTCAAGTCTATGATCTGAGTCGATTGTTTTTTTTCTTTTTTAAAACACGCTTACAATAGCTGAATATAATTTTTTGCTTCAAATAATTAGTCCAGTCCTGCAACAAAGCGCGGACACCAATTCTAATAACAACTAAAATTGAAAGTTGAACTTTCATTAAACACACACACACACACACACACACACATATATATATAATAGTCCACATGCACTAGTTTATTAACTATACATCATGAGAAGTGTATGTATTAGGCTGTCGACCTAAATCTTTTTTATTATTATTAACGTGGGTGTCCGGGTCAGCAGCTTACGCGCACCTCGACTAATTCTACAGGGCTTGAAGTTAACGACCATATAAACCTTCCAGTGGCCCTGAGGTTTGTGAAACTCGAACTAGTGACCTCTTGAAAGCAAGTTTAGAGTCTAACCAGTTGAACTATACTTCTTGTTTAAGAAAGTGTTGGCGTGACAATTGATTTAGCCTCATAACCATTTTTGTATGTATCATCTCATCTCCCTTGCACGTATTCTTAAGCTGCCCACCGTTGGTTAATTTTTACGCAGTGTTTGGTAACATGATTAAAATAATATTTATTTAAAATTAATTTTTTATATATTTTCAAATCATTTTAATATGGTAATATCAAAAATAATAAAAAATTTATTTTAATATATTTTTAAATAAAAAACACTTTAAACCATAACTACTAATATAATTACCCCTTATTAGCAACGTGAGACATTTTCCATCCGGTAATGTTATTAAAATTATATTTTTTAAAAATTTAATTTTTTTATATAAAATTATTTTTTATATATTTTAAATTGTTTTAATGTATTAATATTAAAAATAATTTTAAAAAAATTAAAAACAAATTATTTTAATATATTTTTAAATAATAACACTTTAAACCATAACCATTTTTTAGTAACGTTAGACATTTTCCACCCAGAGATAGAGAAAATAGAAACAAGATAAATTGTCGGATCTTCATTTCATTGTTTTTTTTTATTAATGTGTGTGTTTAGGTCAGCTTGTGCACACTTTAACTAATCTTACGGGCCTTAAAATTAATAACTATATAAAACTTCAATAACTCTAAAATTTATAAAACTTCAATCAATAACCTTTAAAAAAACAAATTAACTAGAAATAGTTAAATAAATTCCCTATATATTTTCATTTCATTGTTATTTCATGTCATCGTGGAAATTCAGGGACGTACCAGTCAATGTATACGCCGTATGGTACAGACCACAGGGTACGGTTCACACCTGGTATTCTTGATTTGGCATTGCCCAAATATCGAGGGATGAGGGTATGGACTTTTCTTCTTCTTTTTTTGACAGAAAAATGAAAACGTGAAAGATACCGACTTCTGGCAGAGAGTTTTTATACACTGCTGCATGCGTACTAAATAACACTGTTTATGCGTATTTATTACCAAATGTACCATTCATAGGCTGCCCTGCTTATATGCGGACCTTTTCCTATTATTTTGGCTGCCGCTAGTGATCCATTTTAAACATCACGCGCCCTGTCAGTTTTGTTTATTGGCCGAGAGCTCTCGTTGCGGCTTGGAGAAAAAAAATAAAATGTAAGAGAGTAATATCAAAATTGTTAAACTTATAGCAGTTTTATAAATCTCAGGTATAATGGTTTAAATTTTAGAAATTTCAATTCCACTATTTACTTAACATAAGTTTTAAATTAAATATTAAGAAAAATTTCCTTGTTTACCGGATAAATTCAAAAAAAATATCAACTCAATATTAAAAAATAAAATTAAATAAAAATTATACATTAAAGGACATAATTAAAAAAACAAACAAGAGATAACCAAAAATCCAAAGAAATTAAGAAACTCGTATTAAAAGGATGAAGTTGAGAAAATAAAATTTGATTTATAATCAATCCAATATTAATAATAAAATTAAATAAAAAACCTTCATATTGAATGATAGAATTAAAAAAAAACAGGAAAAATCCAAAGAAAATAAAAATCATATTAGATGATGGAATAAAAAAAACAAAAAAAAGGACAAAAAACTTTCATTATATGATAAAAATAAGAAAACTTACTTACTGTCAACTTAATATTAAAAGATAAAATTAAATAAAATCTCATATTAAAAAATAAAAATGAAAAAAAAACCCAAAGAAAGAGGTAAAAATCTCAAATGACCAATAAAAAAAGTCATGGGCTTATTAAAAAAGCCCAAACATGTGAGGCCTAAAGGAAGCCCGCAAGCCTGGATATCGTCCGCCTTAAAAAAAAAACAAATACATAGATGATAGATCATCTATCATCCACCTTAAGACTCTGTTTATTTTTGTGTTTCAAAAATGTTTTTGAAAACTTTTAATATTTTTTTTCTTTGTTTTAAATTAATATTTTTTGGTGTTTTCATATCATTTTAATGTATTGATGTCAAAAATAATTTGAATAAAAAATATATTATTTTAATATTTTTATAAATAAAAAACAACTTAAAAAATAATTACAACCACACTTCCAGACACTCACTAATCATGCTCGTTAACCGCATACCTGAAACACATATTTGTTAACCACTTGATTAAAATAATATATTAACATGCATCACTCGTCTATTGAATGAAAATTATTTTGCTCTAACTATGAAACGAACCCGTGATC
>Ga0307515_10019196_pt1 | contig 12323 bp, 8 predicted proteins | sample 17_EM_MG_FD_194513 | JGI IMG/M metagenome (GOLD analysis project Ga0307515, IMG submission 194513) | Populus trichocarpa ectomycorrhiza microbial communities from riparian zone in the Pacific Northwest, United States - 17_EM | ecosystem: Host-associated > Plants > Roots > Unclassified | place...
CACCTACGACGCCGCCGGCAACACGCTGACCCGGCCCACCGGATCGGCCGGCACCCAGATCCTGACCTGGGACGCCGAGGGCCACCTCGCGACCAGCCAGGACGCCACCGGCACCACGATCTACGTCTACGACCCCGAGGGCAACCGGCTGTTGCGCAAGGACCCGGCGGGAACGACGCTGTATCTTCCCAACCAGGAGCTCCGCCGCAACAATGCCGACGGCACCAGGACGGTCACGCGGTACTACACGCACGCCGGCCAGGTGATCGCGACGCGCACCGCAGCAGGCGGCGTCGTCTGGCTGTCGCCGGACCACCACGACACGGCGCGGATCAGCATCACCGCCGTCGACCAGGCTGTGGCGATCCGGCGCGAGACTCCGTTCGGCGAGCTCCGGGGCACCAGCGGCACGTGGCCGACCGCGATGACCAGGGGCTTCGTCGGCGGCACGAGCGACAACACGGGCCTGACTCACCTCGGCGCCCGCGAGTACGATCCAGTGATCGGCCGGTTCGTGTCGGTCGATCCAGCGATCGACCGGAACGATCCGCAGCAGCTGCACGGCTACGCCTACGCGAACAACGCGCCGATCACCGCGGCCGATGCCACCGGGCTGTGGCCGAGCTGGAACGGCTTCAAGAGCTTCGTGTCTCACGTGATCCCCGCCTGGAGTCCGCCGATCTCGTTGCCGTCGTGGACCCGTCCGCTCGACGATCTCGGCGGCTTCGCGTTCCGTGCGATCGGCCGCGACGCGCGGATCGAGATGAAGGGCGACCTGCTGGGTCTGGTCAAGAAGGACCCTGCGATGCAGAGCTACCAGCGCAGGCATGACCAGAAGGTGGCCGACCAGATCAAGGCGCATGGCAACGGAGGCCCGGGCCAGGTCACCGTGACCACGCCCGAGGAGGTGGTCGAGTTCGGCGGCCAGCGGGCGCCGGACAACATGGCGGACCAGCTCAAGAACCCGTTGAATCCGAAGTACCTTCCGACGTGGCAGGTCGGAGCCAATCCGCTGACCTGGACGCTGCGCCACGCCCAGGTCACGGCGACCACCACGATCTACTTCGGCAACAACCCCAAGGACACCTATGCCGTCACGACCTATACCGTGACGGACACGCTCGACCTCCGGCCGCACAACCACGGCCAGCACGACTTCGGCCTGCTGCGCCACCCCCGCAGCGACCCGTACGACGCCGTCACCGTCGTGCTCGGCACGGTGTGGCACGACGTCCTGCGCGAGAGTGACCAGACCAAGGTCACGGCAACCTGGACGGTGACGCAGCACGTGCCGTGACGCGGATCGCGCCGCGACCGGCGGATCGAGTTGCTGGCCGGCTGGTCCGGTCGCCGGCGCACCGCGCCAGAAGGTTGTGGTCGGCGCACGATCGACGATGAGGCTTCGCGCCGTTGCGTGAGCCGGCCTGTCACCCGCGGGCGTCACAGCGTCCACCGCGGGACGCGACCCGCGAGTGGCATCGCGACTGCAGTGTCGATGATCCGCCTCATCGTCGAAAGGACGCCGCCATGCCCCCGATCGAGACCCTCGCCTCCGAGTTGTTGACCCGCCCGTCGGGCGGTGTCCGGATGCAGCTCACGCAGTACGGCTATCCCAACGATCCATATTCCGACTCGGAGACCCGCAAAGGCCACGGCGCCTATCACTCGCTGGTCGCCGGCGAATCGGTCGCGCTCACCGACTCGGGGCTGCGCGCGCTCGGGCTGTCGCGGCCGCAGGTCCGCAGCTCGCATCCGTGGGTCGATATCAAGCTGCGCGGCGGCGGCACGATCGAGCGCCGGATCGACGACCGCGCCCCGGAATCCAACATGCGCGCCGATCTGTACCAGCCCGGCGGCTTCGATCGCCGGCTGCCCGACTACGCCGACGTCAGCCTCCGCCGCTGAGGTGATCGCGCAGCCGGCGCAGGCCGAGCTCGGTCTTGAGATCGACCAGCTCGCCGCGCACGCATGCGGCGATCGCGTCGTCGAGCGCCAGCCACCGGGTGCGCGCGCCCTCCTCCATCGGCGAGCCATCTCCGGCGAGCGCGTGCTGCGCCGCGGGATCGACCTCGACGGCGGCGAAGTAGAACTTCTCGACCATCGCGCCAGGAGACGGATAGGTCCCGGCGCCGAGCAGCGCGATCGCCGCGGGCGCGACCGCGAAGCCGGCCTCCTCCTCGACCTCGTGCGCCGCGCGCTGGCGCAGGCCGTCGGCGCCGGTATCCCCGACCTCGAGGATGCCGGCGACCAGCTCGGTCAGGAACATCCCCGGCGGCGGCTCGGGCAACGGCGCGCGCGCCGGATCGCGGCCCGCGAGCAGGGCCGGCCGCAGGCCATCGCGGACCAGCACCTGCACGCTGCCGGCGGCGCTGCGGGCGTAGACCGCCACGACCACCGCGTCCTGGCCGTAGGGCCTGGCGATCGCGTCGCAGACGTAGGGCGCCGAGATGCTGCCGTCGGCGCGGCGGTTGCGCATCCGCAGCCGGCGGATCGCGAGGAACCCGCCCTGGCCCACCAGCTCGTCCCCGTCGATGACGAACGCCACGATCTCGTCGGACATCTCCTCGTCGGACATCTCCTCGTCGGACATCCCGCGTTGGTAGCGCGCCGGTCGCGCCGTGACCAGCGCCGCCGCGGCAAGATGATAGCCTCGCCAGATGTCGGAGCTGACGGGCAAGCGCGCGCTGGTTACCGGCGCTTCGAGCGGGATCGGCGCGGCGATCGCCCGCGAGCTGGCGGCGCTGGGCGTCGATCTCGTGATCACCGGCCGCCGGCGCGACGCGCTCGACGCCGTGGCCGCCGCGTGCACCGCGCGCGGGGTCCGGGTCGACGTCGTCACCACCGACCTCGGCCTGCCCGGCGCCGCCAGCGCGCTGTGGACCGCCGCGCGCGCCACCGGGCCGATCGACATCCTGATCAACAACGCCGGGTTCGGCTACTTCCGGCCGTTCCGCGACGCCGACTGGGTGCGCGACGCCGAGCTCGTCCAGCTCAACGTGACGTCGGTCGTCGAGCTGTCGCGGCGGTTCGTCGACGACCGCGTCACCGGGTTCGCCCACGACCGCGCCCACCTGGTCAACATCGCGTCGATCGGCGCCTACCAGGCGGTCCCGAACATGGCGGTCTACGCCGCCTCAAAGGCGTTCGTCCGCAACTTCAGCGAGGCGCTGCACGACGAGCTGCGCGGCACGCCGATCCGGGTGACCTGCGTCTGCCCCGGCGGCACCGCCACGGCGTTCCACGCCGCCGCCGGCGCCGGCAACTACGGCTGGCTCGCCAGCGCCACGATGATGAGCGCCGAGGCCGTCGCCCGGACGGCGCTGCGCGCGATGCGCCGCGGCAAGCGCAACGTCGTGACCGGCCTGGCCAACAAGCTGGCGTGCTGGTCGGTCCGGCTGGTCAGCCGCCGGATCGCGTCGTGGATGTCGACCCGCGTGCTCGGCAAGCCCAAGGTCGCCGCGCTCCCGAGCCGCACCGCGGCGTGACGTTTTCGACCCGGCGGCGCGCCGGTTCTGCCCGCCGTGCTAGTGTCCGCCGGCCATGGAACGCAAGCGAACGCCGCTGTGGGAAGCCCACAAGCAACTCGGTGCGCGCCTCATCGACTTCGGTGGCTGGGACATGCCTGTCGCGTACCCCGCGGGCACGATCAAGGAGCACAAGGCGGTGCGCGAGTCGGTCGGGCTGTTCGACGTCTCGCACATGGGCGAGGCGGTGCTGCGCGGCCCGCGGGTCCGCGAGGCAGTCGAGCTGCTGACCTCCAACGCCGTGGCCACGGCGCCGCCGGGCAAGGCGGTCTACACCCTGCTGTGCACGCCGAGCGGCGGCGTGGTCGACGACTGCATCTTCTACAAGCGCTCCGACGAGGAGTTCTTCGTCATCGTCAACGCGTCGAACACCGCCAAGGACCTCGAGTGGTTCCGCGAGCACACCCACAGCCTGTGCGAGATCGACGACCAGAGCGACGCGACCGCGCTGATCGCGGTGCAGGGGCCCAGGGCGGTGGCGCTCGTCGACCAGCTCGCCGGTGGCACGCTGGCCAGCCTGCCCGGGTTCGCGTTCGCCGAGGCGTCGGTCGCCGGCGTGACCTGCATGGCCGCGCGCACCGGCTACACCGGCGAGGACGGCTTCGAGCTCGCGTGCGGTAGCGGCGACGCGCCGCGGCTGTGGGGCGCGCTGGTCGAGGCCCTGCCGCCGGGCGGCCTGCCGATCGGCCTGGGCGCCCGCGACACCCTGCGCCTCGAGTCGAAGCTGCCGCTCTACGGCAACGACCTCGACGACGATCACACCCCGCTCGAGGCCGGCCTGGGCTGGGCGGTCAAGCTCGACCGCGAGTTCATCGGCGCCCAGGCGCTGCGCGACCAGAAGGCGCGCGGCCTGACCCGCCAGCTGGTCGGCTTCAAGATCCCCGACGAGGCGCGCGCGATCGCCCGCCATGGCTACGCCGTCGTCGACCGCTCGCTCGGCACCGGCGAGGCCGCCGTGATCGGCACCGTCACCAGCGGCGGCCCCGGGATCTGCGTCGGCGGCGCGATCGGCCTGGCCTACGTCCCGGTGGGCCTCGCCAAGGCCGGCACCCAGCTCACGATCGATTGCCGCGGCAAGGACATCGCCGCGACCGTGGTCTCCGGCAAGTTTTACAAGCGGACTTAACATGACCAGCTTTCCCACTGACCTTCGCTACACCCACGATCACGAATGGCTGCGCGCGGCGGGCGGCAACTGGCGTGTGGGAATCACGCAGTTCGCCGTCGATCAGCTCGGCGACATCACCCTCGTCGACCTGCCCAAGGATGGCGACCTGGTCACCAAGGGCCAGCGGTTCGGCACGATCGAGAGCGTCAAGAGCGTCTCCGACCTCTACGCCCCGGTCTCCGGCAGGGTCACCGCGGTCAACGCCACGCTCAAGGACGCGCCCGAGCAGGTCAACACCGACCCCTACGGCGCCGGCTGGATGATCGAGCTCGAGCCGACCGAGAAGTCGGAGATCGAGGAGCTGCTGTCGCACGACGCGTACACGCAGCACGTCGCGGCGCAGTAGGCGAGGCGCAGAATACGCGACACGAAGCGTCACCACCGACATGCGCGGTGGTGACCGTGCCGAGCGGCAAATACCGTTGAACCTGCACGGCGCGCCCTCGTTCACGAGTAGCTCGCTTCGAGCCTCACGTGTACCGACCCTCGACGCGCCACAAATCGTCTCGCTGGACAGCGCGCGGCTCGTGATAACCTCCCTCGCCGTTGGCGGACAATGGGCTACAAGCACGACGGCTACGCATTGTCAGTGAGGATGTCCGCGCCGGCGGATCAGCTCGGGTCGTGGTTGTCGGGCGATCTCGTCGATCGCGCGGTCCTGACGCCACTTGCTGATGGCGTTCTCGACCGTTGCACGCACGTTGCCGAGAATCTCCAGGACCCCACGCCGATCGGCACTCGCGCCGAGTTGTTGGAGCGTTCGCGACGCTGGCGATATGACGTGATCGAGCTGATGTCTGGAGCCAGTCCCGAGGACCCGGACTGTTACATCAATTCCCGCTTCGACGTCGACGGCGCCCAGCTGTTCGTCGGTCTTGGCGGCGCCGTACTGGCCGAACTCCAGCCTCGCCTCATCGATCTCGCGTCGTCGTGGGTGCTGGCCTGGAGCCGAACGGCGAGCCCGGTGCTGCGACTGGCATATGGCGCGTTGGCCCCACGCGGTGCCGATTACCCGAGGCCGGTACCAGCACGGGAGAGCGCGCTCTACGACTTCGGATCGATCGTGCAGTTCGTGGGGATCAGCTGGCACCGCGCGCGCCCGGACAGGAACGCCGTGTTCACCGCGATGATGGAAGCACCGCTGCCACCCGGCGCCGCGCGATACGTCGAAGGCGATGTCCTCGTCATCCGTGTTCTCGATGCCCTCTCCGATCCTTCCCGGATCCGCCAGGCACGTGCAGCGCATGAAGCATGGCTCTCTCCGCTATGCGAAACGGCGCCGCAGCGCGGCTGGAACGAGCGCGGCGACCGGATCGTGATTCCGGGCGAACCCGAGCCGCGCGCACCACTCACGCTCTATGATCCCGAGCCGCAGATCGGTTACAAGGCGATCGTGGTCTCGCTCGACGGCACGGTCGACGAGGCACTTTGGACCGAGCTGGCGGAGATTGCTCGCGCCGGCGCCCTCCAGGACGGAACGCCGTTGACCGGACTGCGGCTGATCGTGCCCACCCGCGAGGACGCGCTCGCGATCCACGACCGCGCGCTGACCGACGGCTTCCAGATGGTGACCTACCCCGAAGACAGAGTGTTCTGGGAGGTCAAGCCGACATGAGCCACGGGAGCGATGCCCACAGTTGCTCACCTCAGGGGGGCCGAACGTGAGGGATTCCATGGACGGGGCCACGAGTCGTCCGCACGAGCGCCTTCGCATATCGGGACGTGAGCGGCGCGAACAGCGCGACGAGGATGCGCCGGACGAGCAATCGCCGCACACGCTCGCGCCGGGCAAGTGCACCAGCCTCGATGACGAACGTCGGATCGACGCGCGGGCCGCAGCACCGGGCAAATGCACACGTGACGCCCTGGCAGAGCCTTCGCTGTCTCCCGAGGACGCGCTGCGATACGCGGCATGGCTGAGCGGACCGCGGATCGATCGCCGTGCTGACCCCGGTGCCAGTGACCTGGAGGATGCCGGCGCGCTCGGCGGAGTGTTCTCGTTCCTCTCCGGACCGCGCGGCGGTCAACCGCTGCCGGCAGACCTGGCACGGCGGCTGGGCGACGAACTCGGCATCGACCTCTCGCCGGTGCGGATCCACAGCGACGACCGCGCAGCCAGCGCCGCGGAGGCGCTGCACGCCCGTGCGTTCACGATCGGGGATGACATCTACTTCGCCGTCGGCGCCTACGATCCGACCAGCGCGGCGGGCATCGAACTGATCGCGCACGAGGTCGCGCACGTCGCTCAGCAGCGACGCGGCAACACCACGGGCGCACGTCGCGTGTCACGCCCCGATGACGCGCACGAGCAGTCAGCCGACGAGTTCGCGCGCCGCGTCACAACCCGCGAGCGCATCAGCGAAGGTGCCGATCCAGCGTCGGTCGTCGAGTTCGTGCGCCGCGAGGGCAAGCGGATCGGCCTGCCGTTCCTTGCCGAGCTCGAAGATCACTTCGGCACATCCTTCGACTTCGTCCAGGTCTTCAGCGGTGAAGCCGCGGAGCTGGCGAGCCGCGCGCTCGCCGCGTCTGCGTTCGTCATCCACAACATCCTGGTCCTCGCCGATCCGTCACCGACGCGCGAACTGATGCTCCACGAACTGACCCACGTCATGCAGATGGGCCAGCGGCGTGCGCCGAGGGCATTCGGGCCCGGCTCGCTGCGCGTCAGCGATCCATCCGGCGCGGCCGAGCAGGAAGCCACGACCGGCGCGAGTCACCGGACGCCCGCGGCGCACGATGAGGTTCACCGTGCGCCGCCCAGCCCGGCGGCGACGCCCGGGACCCCGAACAACCCCGGCGAGAAGCGCTTCAAGTTCTTCGCCGACAAGTTCCGGGCAGTACCGCCAATGATCGACAATGAGCGCCCCGGCGAAGATGGCACCAAGTACTACCGCTTCACGGGCCACACCAACAAGGCCAAGTACGGCAAAGCGAGTGACAGCCCGTGGCTGCTTCGTCACTACGTGAACGCCATCAACGACGCGGTCGACGGGGGCAACGCCGATCTCGGCGGCAAGGTGACCGACGCGACCTACGGCGACGATCTCGGCAATGTCACCAAGAGCAATGCGCTCGGCGAGAGCTACCGGGTTTCCCGAGTGGGGGGCGAGACCGCTCGCACCTACGTGTTCACCAGCGACGGCGCCTGGGACGCAGTGGTCGACGACAACGCATCGGCCGTGCGCAAAGCGCAAGATCCACACCAGCAGTTCAAGGAGTACTTCGCCGTTGTCCAGAAGCTGAAGGCCAAGGGGCGCCTCGCCAAGTTCTCGGTGACCTACCAGGGCAAGGTTCTCGACGAGAAGACCGCACGGTTCGAGCCCAAGGAGGCCGACGAGTACCGCCACGCACTCGAGGCCAGCCTGTCCGACGAATATGCCAAGCTCGGCAACAAGTCCTGGGACGTGTTCTACGTCCAGGTGATGGGCGGCCGCGGCGGCGAGGCGGTATTCAAACCCGAGTACAACGGGATCCAGGGCAACATCTTCGAGCAGCTCGTTCAGAAGACCGCCAAGATCTCGCTTCAGGACAAGCGACCGATCTTCCGTTCCGACAGGCTCGCGGCGATGGGCAAGAACCCCCGCACCGGGGACAATGCCGCGTTCATCGGCGGTGCGATCCAGATCGTGATCGATGCCAAGGCGGCGGCCGCCGGAATCGACCTCGATCAGGCCAGGGCCTACGCGGCGATCACGGACCCGGACGACCCGATCCTGGGCTACTACAAGGGCGAGAACGCCGAGACGGCGGGCAAGGTCTACAAGGCGATCGCCTATGCGGTGCCGAGCAAGGACATCGCAGACAAGGTCGACGGCCAGCTCAATCGGCTGTTCCCCGATGACAAGGTACGGCAGCGTTTTTTCGTCAGCCCGAGTCCGCGCAAGCTGCGCGAGTTCCTGCTGAAGTTCAATCCGACGATTGCACTGCGCAGCCAGGATACCCAGAGCAGTCACCTGACGTTCACGAGCCCGCCGGCGCTGGTGCCTGGTGTCTCGATCAAGAGCGCGAACCTCGATCTCGATGCGCCCGGCGGAGACAAGATCAAGTCGGGAACGATCATCATGGGTCTGGACCTCGGTGGCGCGTTCAAGGCCGACCCCATCGAGAAGAAGATCAGCCCCGACGCGAGCGGCCCCGGCGGCGGCCAGGTCGACAACAAGTTCACCGAGTTCAAGAGCAAGCTCGACAAGCTGCTCGGACCAGTCTCGATCGATGCCAAACTCGTCGACAACGGCATCTCGGCCTCGATCACGCTCAAGAAGGGCGCCGCCACGATCCCGCAGTTCGACCTCGATGGCGCGACGCTCACCGCGACCTACACCGACTCCGGCCTGACGATTTCCGGCGAGGTTGGGCTGAGCCACAAGAGCGGCAAGGTCAGCGCGAAGGTCAAGATCCGGTGGGCCGGCGGTGCTTGGTCGTTCGAAGGGCTCGGTACCGTGCACGCCGGCCTCGTCGAGGGTCTCCAGGAGTTCACCGTCGGAGTCAGCTACGACAACGGCAAGACCAAGCTGTTCTGCCCACAGGCGGGCTACGAGAAGAAGTTCGGGGCGATCACGCTCGGCGGCAACGTCTACGACCTCGAGTACGATGTCGACAAAGGCTCGTTCAGCGGAACCGGCAACCTGTCCGCCGATCTCGGCATGTTCGGCAAGGCCAGCGCGACCGCGACGATCCAGAACAACAAGCTCAAGGCAGCCGAGCTCAGCTATGACTCCCCGCAGCTGACGTATCCGCCGAACAGCAAGGAGCCGACGTTCAAGGGCACGATCGGCGGCACCGTCAAGTACGAGAGCGGGAAGTTCTCCGGCAAGGTCAAGGGCACCGCGGAGCTCGTCGCGCCGATGCTGAAGAAGCTCGGCAACCCCGACGGCGCCGGGCTCACCGTCGATGCCGAGATCGGGCCCGACGGCGGCTATTCCGGCACGATCTCGACCGCCAAGCCGATCATGTTCGGCAAGCACTTCAAGATCGCGTCGCTGACCGCGACGCTGGCCAAGGACGGATCGGCCAGCGCGAAGTTCGCGGTCGAGGTCGTCAAGTTCAAGCACCTCGACGAAGCGAAGGTCGAGTGTGCGATCGATAGCGGCGGATTTCGCATCACCAAGGCGCAGTTCTCGAAGAATTTCGGCGATCCGAGCACGGACCGGATCTCCGGCGGGATCAGCCTCGCCTACGCCGAAGGCGAGGGGCTGAAGATCGGCGGCCACATGGCGGTCGAGATCCGCAAGGGCTTCGTCGCCAAGGGGGACTTCACTTACGACTTCAAGACCGAGAAGCTCAGCGCCAAGCTGACCACCGAGGACATCGACCTCATCAAGATGACGCCGGTCGAGAAGACGCTGTTCGAGATCTCGCGCAAGATCCCGATCGTCAACGTCTACGGCGTCGGTGTCTACATCGACATCGGCTTCGACCTGAAGTTCAAGATGGACTTCAACCTGAAGATGCGGCCGACGATTGCGCTCGACGAGATCTCGCTCGATACCTTCGACTACGAATCGATCAGCGCCACGATCAACCTGATCGGCGCGCTGGTCGCGAGCCTGACCGGGACGCCCAAGGCCGGCCTCGGCATCTTCGTGCTGTCGCCGGACCTGTTGAGCGGCGGCGGCGGCGTGATGGTTCCGATCACCGGCAAGATGGAGCTCAAGCCGAGCGGAGCCTTCACCCTCAAGTACTCGCCGAAGGGCGGCGTCCAGGGCAGTGCCAAGCTGGGCCTCGCGCTGACCTTCGGCATCACCGGCGCGGTGAAACCGTACGCCGAGCTGTCCGTGCTCAAGGACATGTACAACCCGAAGTGGGAAGGTGCGCCCCTGGCGAGCTTCACGCTGCTGCCGCCGCGCGACCTGCTCAACATCTCCATCGATCTCGGCGGCGATCTGTCCAAGCCGAAGGACGCCAGACCGCCGGACAAGGACAGCGCGGCGACGGCCAAGGAGCCGGTGGGCGACAAGATCTACAAGAACGACCCCAAGGAGGGAGAGCGCGACACGCCGGTCGAGAAGCCGCCGCCGGGCACCAAGGTGCCGGGAGATCCCGGCAAGGACAGTCCGGCATTCAGCACCGACACGCTGATCGGCAAGCTCAAGGGATTCGCGCCGGTCCAGGCGTTCGAGAAGATCCTCTCGACCGCGGCGGAGCTGTGGGAGAAGATCAAGGGTGCGGTCGGCTACATCGTCAAGATCGTCAAGAGCTGGTTCAACGGCGCGGTGGAGATGATGGAGAACGTCATGCGCGGCATCGCCGAGAAGGGCGTCGTGCGCTACCTCGGCGACGTCGTCAAGGAAAAGGTCGGCGACACGGCCTACAACATCATCAAGCCGCTGTTCGAGCGATTTGCCAACGTCGAGGACAAGATGATGGCGATCCTCGACGAGCCGTTCCCGTCGTCGGTCGGCGGGGCGGTGGACTGGATCTGGGGACTGCTCAAGAAGCTGTTCGGCATTGGCTGGGATTCGATCGGCGCGCTGGTCGGCGCGATCAAGCAGATCGCCGGGAACCTCGCAGGCCAGATGGGCAACCTGCTGAAGTTCTCGGTCGAGGGCGCCAAGCTCGGCGTCAAGCGGCACGAGTACTGGGTCGGTGCGCCGTACATCGATGCGCTGCAGTACCACTTCTTTGCAGCCACCGAATACAAGATCGACCTTCGAGGGCTCGGCCTTCACTTCACGCCATCGCCGGTGCCGAACCCGATGTCCGCGCCGGGCCTGATCCTGTTCGAGGTGTTCGAGAACTACAACGTACCGCACAACGGCGACCCGGCTCGGGACCGCTGGCGGTGACAGAGCCCGAGATGCACCACATGCGTCCAACCTGGTTGTTCCTGGCCATCATGGGGCTCACCGCGTGTGGGCGCGATGCCAGGACGAGCTCGAACGCGGAGGCAGCCATGCCGCAGCATGCGGGCGGTCCGATCGCGCCGCCGTCCACCCTCGACGCGGCGGCGCAAGCGGTTGACCGCGACATGGATATTGCGGGGTTGAACGCCAGCGCGCGAGTCCGCGTGAGGCTACCCGCCAGCTGGATCGCCAGCGAGGTCTCGATCGTGCTCCGCGACCAGTACCAGGAGGCGATCGCCGGGGTGCAGTTCACCGTGATCTGCAATGCGGGCTGCGGCGACGACGACATCGCGCGCATGCCGCAGGTCGTCGATCAGACATTCGAGACCCGGGTGCGGCCGAACGTCAACACCGGCGATCCGGCGATGGACGCGGTCCGCCTGAAGCTCGAGGTCGTGGACCAAGGCGATGTCCCCGGCGGCAAGTTCCGGGTCGCTCGCGTCACCAGGCCGGCCGGTCTGCAGGGCCCCTATCGCGACGAGCTCTACGCGGTGTGCGTGCGCGCGAAGCGCGGCGCGAAGGTCGTGGAAGCGCAGGCGTGGGCGCCGCTGGCTCGGGAGCAGGAGCTGGGTCCGGTGATCGTGACTGCCTGCAAGACATTCGAGATCCTGTAACGGCGGCCGCGAACGGCAGTATTGTAATTTTGCCGCTTCGCAGCAGAGGAATCCTACGTCGGCGAACTACACCGGCATGTCGGTGCGGTTGGTTTCTCGGCGACCGGCGGTCGATCACGTCGATCTGGCAGCTCGCGCTGCCGTAGTATCTGCATCGCGATGGTGGGTGCCCGAC
>Ga0307515_10019197_pt1 | contig 12322 bp, 1 predicted proteins | sample 17_EM_MG_FD_194513 | JGI IMG/M metagenome (GOLD analysis project Ga0307515, IMG submission 194513) | Populus trichocarpa ectomycorrhiza microbial communities from riparian zone in the Pacific Northwest, United States - 17_EM | ecosystem: Host-associated > Plants > Roots > Unclassified | place...
TCTTGGCAAATCTGACGTTGAGGTGGGCTCTACTCGTTGAGCTGGCCGGCACTTACCTCGGTAACGAGGTAAGTGGATCGCGACAGCGGCACGGGTAGATGGCAACTATAAAGGAAGAGTTGCTAGTATCGGGAATAAGGCAAGCGATCGTCACGTGACGCCGCGGCACTAGCGTGGCGAGGAGTCTTAGGCTCCTCGCCCTTCCTCATTCTAATTAATAAGCTTTATCACCTAACATCACTGTAACCCTACTCGAGTAGTTGTTATTAGTAAGTCACCCTATGTAACCAACAGGTTTAAAACCCATTTATAGGTACTAGCCGTAATTAGCTAAAAATAGGGAGACCTTTATAGTTTCTAAGACGGAATTATTTATAGTAAACTTAGTAAATGTAAGCTAGTTAACCTAGTTATCTTATAAATACAACGTGTATATCTGGATATATTATTTTATTATAGCGTTTATACATTCCGTTTAACTATCTATTTCTAGGTAATATATAGTAGATAGTAGTACTTTAATGCGGAATTAGGTAGTTAGTTCTTTTTAAAATATAAAGATAAACTAGCTGCCTTTATTAGAGATAATCGTTTTAGGGAGTCTGTAGAGTTTCTATATATAGTCCAGGAATAGTTAGGCAATAGTAGGCGTTAATATATTAGGGCAGGCGATTAAGTACCTTATCTTAGATAGTCGGTCTATAACTACTATAATATTTATATAGCCTTTACTTACAGGGAGGTTAATAATAAAGTTAATTAAGATATCCTTCTATCTTTAGTCTAAAACAGGCAGTGGCTTTAGGAGGCCGTTATACGTCTTATGCGAAGCTTTAGCTTATTAGTAGATATAGCAGCTAGAGATATACCTTCGTATTATATTATATATATTTAGCTAATAGTATTCTTGTTAAAGCAGTTCTAGGGTTTTTCCTTAGCCTAGGTGGCTGACTATTAGTAAATTATATACATGTTTAAGGAGCTTAAGCTTAAGTTTGTTATAGTTAGGTATAATTAGGCGGTTTTAGTAATATAATCGGTTTCTACGAGCTTCGCATTTACTTAGGGAAATCCTTTTAAAGCGTCTAATACTATCTTGTATTAGCTTAAGCGTCTCTTAAATAAACTTATTATTTAGATACTTATTAACTATAATCTATTTAATTAATTAATTAGTTATTTTAAGGACGTATATTATAAGATCTTTAGTAAGAGGGTTAAATAGTTTAGGGCGAAGTAGGGTCTAATTTTAGTAAGACCGCGCTTCTTTTAGGGCTAGCGCGTCTTGCAAGTGTTAGGTTAGGGCGTTAAGCTTTTAACCTTAAACGCCTAAACAGTATATAACTAAGAATTAGAAATAAGATAGATATTCTAACTAGCGGGCCTAATAATAACTTAGCTATTTTGTGGTCGTAAAGTACTATAGGTTCTTATAGTTGCTAAGGACCTTAATTAAAAATCTTGCGCCTTCTAGTTTAGGTCGCCATTATTTAAAACATCTAATAATAGCTAATAATTCCTTATCGTAGATCTCGTAGTTATATTTAGCTAGGCTTAGTTATTTTAAAAAGTATACTATGGGGTATAATACTCTATCCTCGTTATATTAAGATAGGATACCTTTAATAATGTAGTTAGATAAGTCGGCTTTTATAATACTTATTTAGTTTAGGTTAAAATATTAGAGTATAGGCGCAGTAGTAAATATAACCTTTAGATAGGTAAAGGCTTTCTTACATTCCTTATTAAAGATAAAAACTTTATCCTTTTAGGTTAGAGCTATAAGGGGTAAAACTAAGGCGGAGAAGTTATTAATAAACCGTTAGTAGAAATTAGTAAATCCTATAAAGGCTTTTATATCCTTAACGTTCTTAGGTTCTTGCTAGTTTATAATTACTTTAACTTTCTTTAGGTCTATTTATATACCGTTTATAGAAATAAGGAGTCTAAGGTATAGGACTTCTATTTTATAAAACTCGTATTTATCTATATCTAATCATAGACTAGCTCTGTGTAGGGCTTATAGGATAAAGTTAACATATTTCCGATATTTGGTTAGGTTATTACTATATATTAAAATGTCGTCAATATAAGTAGTATAGAAAATATCTAGGTAGGGATATAAGGTATTATTTATATAATATTAAAACAAGCTTAGAGTGTTTATAAGGCTAAAGGGTATTACTAAGTACTTAAATAGTTTATATTAGGTACGGAATGCAGTAAGCCATTTACCTCCTTTTGTAATATAGAGACGGTTAAATGCAGAGATAATATTAAGCTTTGTGTAGTAACGAGCCTTACTTAGTTAGTTTAGCGTCTCTTATATTAATAGGATCGGATATTAGTTCTTAACGGTAACGGCGTTAAGAGCTTAGTAGTCTACATAGAAGCGCAAACTGCTGCCGGGTTTCTTAACGAAGATCACTAGTACAGCTATAGGCGACGAGCTTACTCTAATAAATCCTTTGCTTAGGTTCTCGTCTAGATACTTTTATAGTACTTAGAGTTTATTTTAGGATATCCCGTATAAGGGTCTAAATCCAGGCTACTTTCCTTCTTTAAGTATAATCTTATAGTTGTATAGTCGGTATTCTAATAGCTTATTAGCTTTCTTTTATAAGAATATATCTAGGCGATAATAATACTCTACTAGTACCTTCGTGGCAGGGTTAGTGTGCTTCTTTAGTGCTAAGGCCTTCTTAATATTAGCTATAGTGACAGTAAAGATCGTATATTTAGGTTTTTTGGCAAGTTATATTAATGGAGTAGCTCTAATTATATAGATATCTAGGGTATTAAGCTCACTTAGGTTATCTATAGTTACTTATTTAGGTTTAGGTTTAGTATTAAGTATAAAGTTAGTATTAGATTTGGGTTTAGGTTCTTTAAGTATTCTTTTTATTATAGGGTACTAGTTCTTCTAGTAGTTTTATATACTAAGCTAAAGCTTCTACTTAGTTTAGGACGGTATAATGCTTAGTAACAACTTATAGAATTTAGTAGAATTTTTAGATTCTTAGTGGATGTCGGTAGATTTCTTATGTTGGTAGAATTTAGTAGAATTCCTGTGCTAGTGGAATCTAGTAGATTCCTTAGGCGTAGAGTGGACATTAGTGGAAATCTTAGGCTAGTAGATCTTAGTGGATTTCCTAGATTTTAGTTTAGGGTTAAAGTGGTACGTTATAAAGTATTCTTACTTATATCGCGAGGCGGTAAATAGAGGCTTAAGGTTGTTTTAATTAATAGTTACCTTATATAGCTTTATCTAGGGTTATCTAAGGATTATTAGGTAACCTAGAGTGGTAATAAAAAGCCTAATTAGTTCTTTGTGGTTTAGGTATTAGAGTCTTAGGTATACTATATAGGTAATTTAGCCTAAGACCATGCGTTTACTATTAAATCTAAATACGTTAATATGCTAGTCGAGGGGGGTTAGGGTAAAACTATTATCTTATATAAAGATCTTATTGATAAATCCTATGCCACTAGCTCCTGTATTAATTAGGACTTAAGTATTAGCTTATTAATTATTCTACTAAAGGCGGCAGTTAACGGTTATACTATAATCCTAAGAGTTAGAGTTTGTAACATCTAAAGTATTTAACGAGATCCTAAGACAGAGTTGTTCTAGAAAGCGACTTAGCTCTAGGACCTTCCTTTTACAGGTAATTAGGGCGGAGTTCTTATAGCAGATTAGTTGTAGCTTCGTCCTTATAAGTAGTGCTTACTAAGCGTAGGGCCTAAACCAGATAAGGAAGGCTATAAGCAATAACTTAAGGTTAGGCGAGGTAGATAGTTACTAAAATTAGCTATTTATAAATCGGTTTAGGGCGTAGGTAGAGGAATAGAACAGTTTCTTAAGATATAGTCTTTACTTCCGCACTTAAAGCAAAGGCCTAGCTTAATACGTTGTTCTTATTTAAAGGACCCTAGTAGAGCATACTCTAGTGTTTTAGTATTAATGTCTATAGCGTTTAGATCCTTGCGAGTCTTAGGCGGCTAGGGGGCAGAGTATTAGGGTATATATTTTAGGATAAGGCGTAGTATATCGTTATCCAAGCTATTAATAATATTAGTATAGGCGGTAAGGGTATCTAGTAGCTTAACTCCTATTGTGGTGGTGGACGCGGTCCCTCTTAGATAGGAAGTCACAATGCTGTCTGTCTGTCGGTCGGTCGGTCATCAGTCGTAATCAATTAGTAGGAAAGCAGTCAGTAAGAAGAAAGGAAAGAATGTATTCTGGTAGGTCGTGATGTATATGTCCGGAGGAAAGAAGGAAGGAAGCCGAAGGCTGTATAAATACAGGAAAATGCCAAGATAGTAGGCGACGTCCAATCTACACCACCACACTATAAGGGAAGCCTTTAGTTTAAAGTTTAGAGACTCTACTAGGCGATTAATTAAGGTAGGTTCGTTCTATTTAGTCTCTTTAGTATAGTAGTGGAATTTAGCAAAGTATAATAGAAAGCTCTTAGAGCCTTATATTATCTTATTTAGTTTTCTTTATACTATAGTAATTTGGTTAAGGTCGCCATAAAATGCTTCTAGTATAGTAACTAGTTCTTTTATAGTGCTCGGCTAAAACGGGTATATAGTTTCTGCGGCGTCTTTTATTAGGCAGCTTATAGCGTAACGCAGCTAGCTGTTAGGAGTTAGGTAGCGATTAATATTACCGTTTAGCTTATTCTTAAGTTAGTTAAGGAAGGAGTATAGTTTACTCCTCTTACCTAAATAGGCGGGAGGATTAGAGAGATATTCGGTTAACTTTTTTTAAGGGTAGTCGGCAAATTTAGGGTTAAGGAGCTAGTTTTAAACATATTTTCTCCACCTAGTGTTTATAGGTTAATACTGGTGGCGGCGAGTAGGGGTAATGGTAGGGCAGATAGTGGGTTTTAGCGAATCTCTTTAATTTCTTTTTTTAGAGATTTGATTAACTTATAATATCGGGCTTTTTAATAGGCAAGGGTGTATATAAAGGCCTATTATAGAGTCTTTATTTGTTTAGTAAACATAGCGTATTTAACTAGTTTAGTAAACTAGATATTAGCGGAATAAAGAGTAAATATTAGAACTAGGTTATTGCGGCTAGGCTATTTCCCACGCTCTAGACAATATACTATCCTGGGTATATCCTAAACTTATAAGGTATATAGTTAAGTATAATAAACAACTAACTACCTTAAAAAATAGACTTAGTTAAGGACGTAACTAATATATACTAGTAGTTTAATTTAGCACTAGTATCCTTGCTTTAGTCCCAACTAATAATAATTTTAGTATTTATAACCACGAGTAAGCTTCCTTCCTACTAGCAGAATCTATACTAGGTTAACTTCCTATAGTATTAAAAGACTTCTAGTAGATAATTTTAAATTGCTTATTAATATTTTAGATAAAAAATGTGGTGGTTTTCTCTATAAATGCAGCTAACAGATAACTTACTTTATTAATCTCCTCTTAGGACTAATTCTAGAGAGAAAATATATACTTAAGAATGTAGATAGATTCCTTACAAAGGAGGGGCTATTTAACTTGCTGGGTTTAATGGAATACCTAAACTGGGTGGGTAAATATTAGCGTATATTTTTGCAGTATATAGGGATATGTGTTAATTATATATATAGATTATTATAACTAAAAAGCTTAATATAGCTCTTACTATATCTATTTATAAACTTTATATAAAGACAAATTTAATAGGCATTATATTTAGGTTTAGGCTTCTAAAAGGCTCTTAATCCTAAAAAAACCAATCTTAATTACCTATTCCTACCTTTATTTTCTAGTATAATTACTATAGAAGAACTATAAACAGTGTAGATATATTACGGATTCCGGCCTAGCGGCCCTTAGTAAGACTTAGCACCCTATAGTATATAAAGTGCTAGTCCCTTCGCACCTCTTTATACCTTCGTGCAATATCCTGTTATATGCTATAGTTAATACTATAACGTTTATAGAGCCTCCTAACCTCGTTCCGTAATAAGATAGTAGTAAAAGAATAAAAGATTAGAGATATAGCAAAGTATAAGGCTTTATACGCCTAAGGTAATACTAAGCTAAGTACCTATACTACGTTACACTATATATAGGGCTGGGATAATAAAACATGCACCTTACTCCTTATAATAAGTAATAACTAAGGGAGCATCTAACTAACCTAAATTTTTATTTAACGCCTAAAATTAGGTAGTCGATTTTTAAGGTCTACTTAATCCCTTAAACCTCCTCAGCATTGTTACCTCCTCTCTAGCGCTTGGCCCTAAGTTAAGCAGTAATACTAATTACTTAAGCAATAGGAAATTCTACTAATAACTCTCTACTCCGCCTGATTACTTTTATAGTATTTTAAGTCTAAATTAATCTTAAATGTCTTCTTAATAGACATTCTTATCTTATCTTTACGCTTACTCTAGTTACTCTTATTTATATTGGCCCCGATCTTATTATGGCGCTTGCGGCCTTATTTCTAGTCTAACTGCTATACTTAATAAGAAAGGAAATAAGCCTCGCTATTTTGCTATAACGTATAGTCTTATAAATATTATAATACTACTTAATTGCTTTAAGCCCAGTAAGGACATATATCTCTAACTTCTATAATTACGCCTCTAAAGTGGCATACTTATAGTATACACTTTTAAAGATACGAAACTCTTAAGGCGTATTAACGACCAACTAAAAAGCAATATATAAATACTAACCAAAGCTAGAGGTTTCTTTTAGATATATTAATAACTAGCGCGGATATAGACTTAAAGACTACCCTATTTATATATAAATAGTAAATTCTAGTACCTCCTAGGATATCTAGTAAGAATTTAAGCCGCTATAAGTACTTTTAATTAAAGGCTTCTTTAATAGACATTTGGCTAACGATACTAAGTTAAGGAAGAACCGTTTAAAGCCTGAAAAGGGGAAATGTCTATTAAAGGCAGAAGATATTAGCTAGAATAATATAATAAAGCGTCGATTATAGATATATAGTAATTTAAGAGATGGAGTTAGGAAATAATATTCTTAAGTTTTTCTATTTAAGGCTAGAGGAATTTAGAAAGAGACTAAGGTTTTATTTAACTTAGCTATATTTATACTATAAATAAAGAGTACTACGTTAGGTACTTCTAATTTTAAAAGGCTTATTCTATTAATTCTAGCGTCTTATGCTCTAAATTACAGCTATATATATTCTGTAATATTCTTATATTCTAAATATTATTTAGATTATTTCCCGCATACTATACGCCATTTTATCTAGCCGTATTACACTTACGCGTGTACTTATTAGAGTAAAAGTAACCGTAACTATATAAAAGTGTTTTCTAAACACATATAGTATATCTTTAGAGACGAGTTAGCTACTTTCTATAGATAGTAAGGAACGATTTTATAAATTTAAGGTAGAATACTAGCTCTTCTTTTATAGGAATTTATAGTTTTATAGCCTTTTATAGAGTAATATTTTTTTTAAAGCTGTTAGTATAGAACAGAGCTAAGAAAAGTGGACTTTAGTAGGTATATAAACTATTAATGCTTATCTCTACTTAAATAAGGCTGGATTTATACATATTAGTATAGATATATTAGCAGTAAAAATGTATAAAAATAGCTATATACAGTAAGAAAATGCACTTAGATATTTAAACTATTCTAATTTAAGGTGCCTGCGGTAAGGCTTTAAGATATTAAGTAATAGCCTTATAGGTATTACTAACTGGTAAATATAAATCCTTTTATATTTTAGACATTAATATCTAGTAATACTACCTATAAGTCAAATATCTAAAACGTAGCGGAAGTAATAGTATTCTGTAAATAAAATAAAGCAGGGATGCTAAGTAGGCCATTTTACTATAGGCTTAGTAAGGGCATCTTAAGAGGATATTTTCCTATAGATGCCTCCGCTAAGAGGATAGTGCTTAAAATATACCTCTAAGTAAGCTTGTATAGTATAAACTACTAATTTAGCAGCGAGATAATAAATATATACGCTTTAGATACCGCCTTTTATTTAGCTCTTTTACCTATTACTATAAAGCCTTTATTTATATAGAAGCTTAAAAGCACTCTACTTTAGTGTAGCTAAGTAGGTATATAAATAACAAGTTAATTCCTCCTGCCGTTATAGTTATATCTATCTAACTAGCATTATTAGCTAATACCTCTTCCCCGCTAGAGGCTATATACTATATCTTGTCTTTAACAAACCTAAATAGCGACTTATCTTGCCTAAGCCGACGCTTTATCTTATTATATTCCTCTTATATAAGCTAAAAGGATGTCTATAGATTTTGATTGCTATGTCTTTAAGAAGCGCGATAAAAAAAATACAAATCTTTGCGAAAATTAAAAATTTGAAATAACTCTATAACTATAGCTCCCAGCGCTCTAATTTAAGCTGCATTCTTCTTATAAGCCCTCTAGCTATTGAACAATACTTAGAGATAGCTGAAAAGAAGGGTCGCTGGCCTAAAATAGGACGCGTTGACCTAAACCATAATGTGTGTTACGGCACTGTTACAGATCCTAGTTAGGGGCTCGGCCGAGCCTTGGCGCCATGTATATAGACGTGTCCTTTCCTCGACCTTCTTCCAGACCTCGTCTTGGGATTCTCGTTTACTGGCTACCAATAGATCCTGTTCTTTTGATTAAGCCTTCACAACGCGTATAGTTAAAACATTATGGTTAAAATCGCTAAAATCCTTAAATTCGGCACTCTGCCGCATGAAAAAGTAGATAGGAAGGCCCTTCCGTACAGGGTATATAAGCCCTTCTTTAATTTGGTGTTAAAATACATTAAAACAGCCCTTAAATAGCCCTTAGTAAAGAAACTAGAAGAGACCCTTATGCGTCTTAAACGCTAAATAGAAGCTATTAAGAATATAGTTAAATATATTAAATACAACTAAGAGATAGCTACCCTCCCTACTGCATAAAATAGAAGCCTATAGTTAGCCGTTTAAAGCTAGGCGAACGTCGCTGCAGCTATACCACCGCCCCCGTCTATATAGTTATGCCTTTCTATAAGCATTGCCCTAACTTTAGCCGTATTAGAGTATAGATGCGCAGTTATTAAATTTAGTAAAAAGGCTAATACGGAGGTCCTTTAGAGCCTTAAAGAGCCGTATAAAATTATCTAAAAGAAGCTAAATAACACGCGATCTAAATTAGGTAACGCTTTAATAAACAAGGCATAGATTACCACATTAAAGATCCTTAAATTTAGAGACGTTCTTATATTTACCAAGACGCTAGCGTAAATAGATAACCTACGTAGATACGGAGACAAGTAGGAAAAAATATTAGGAAGGAGCTCTTAAGTAATAAAACCTATATATAGAGTAGTAGCATATAGTATACTAATATAGTCCGTTACTAATATGGATAAGGTGGCTATAATTAAAAAGTTTAAACTAGAGAACTGTAGGGCACTTAGTAACTATAGGATTGTTAATTAGAGGTAGCTAAAGCCTCTAAAGAAGAAATAGAGAGACGTATCTCTAGTGCTAGAATTTAAGACTGTACTAGACGTGAATACTATAATCTATATAGAGGTCCTCTGCTAGAATAGTACCTATAAGAGAACTAAAAAAATATAATCGCGCCTACTAGGTAAGGTGATATTTTAAATACTACTAGTATAGATATATAGAAACCCAATATTACGAAATAAAGATATGTAGAAAATGCGCCGCTTAAGATTATAATATAAAAGACTGTAAGGCTAAATAGGCTAGGTGCTGTCTCTGCTAAGGTAAGTATACTACCTAGTTACCGGCCTGCTTTATTTATAGAAAGGAGATAGTATATATAGAGGAAGCGAAAGCTAGACTTTATATAAACCTATACTAGCCTAAGAACCCAGTATATATATTATTTGGGCTATTAGAAATAGGGGGTTAAAGTTTAAGCTAATAGAGCTTTCTACCCCTATTACTATAAACAACTAAAAGTATAGTAAATACTATAAACAAAACAGGTGGGATAGAAATAGAAATAACGGATAGGAGTAATAAAAAAAGGACCGTATAAAGCTTAATAGGGAGCCTAAATAGGAAACCTAGCTAGGATAAAGAGATAGATAATAATAACCTAAAATGGGACATATTACTAATACGGATAGAAAAAAGTAACTATAATATTACTAAAGCAAAACTTAGTAAAAAGAGTAGGAAGAATAAACTAAAGATAATGCTATAATAAGCTGTAGTAAGAGCAGGAATAAAGCTAACTTAAAAAAGGAGAAAGAGAAGGAAAGGGAGACGATTAAGATTGTTATAGATAAATAAGCGGAAATTAAAGACAAGGGCTCTAACCTTAGTAGTAGCTTATAATGCTCTATACGGAGTTTAGGAAAGGCACCTATATTACTATAAATAGATATATCCGGCCATTTATAATAACGGAGGACCCAGATATCTATACTATTAAGGTTCTATAATATAATATAAAAAAGAGCTATATAAGAATATAGGAGCTCCTATAAGATAAGTAGACTTAATAATATAATATAATCGCTATTTAGGAGATATGGCGTAATAAGAGACTAAAAAAGGACCTCTCTATAATCACAAATCTAATTAATAATAGGTTTTACTTAAATTACCTACCTTACTAGGGAATATGGGTGTATCTTTTTATTAATAGAAGCATTCTAATTAATAAATTCAATTTACCGCCCGTCCCGGTCCCCCTAGTGGGTCCACGTAGGCTAATACCTTTTATAGGAAAAACTCTAACTTAGAGAAAACCCCACCTCGGGCCGCGCTAAAGAGATAGCAGCGTTCCGACATTAAAGCGCTAGCGGCTCGCCTTCTACCTACCTTTAAGTCTGCATATTAAGCCAACTGGCCGCGCTTTGCGGATAATCTTACTCTGCACCCTTCTTTCCTTATTCTTTTACCCTTATTCTTTTACCAGTCCTCTAGGCTTTAAAAGGGCTGGTATTTACTTATATCCTCTATATCTATTACCTTTACTACCTAAAACTAAGGTAAAACACCTAACTATACTAGCCATTTTGCTACTGCTTAGGCGCTTTTTTTATTATTTAAAACATCCTAAAGGCGTTTAAAGGCGCATTTTACTATAAAGTCCGCCCTTTAGTAGTGTAGATACTGGAACCGTATATAGTGGTCTATCTGCCTTATCTAGCCATATTCGTACCGTGGGAGAACCGCTAGTACACTAACAGATATAAGCTATATATTAAGCCCTATTACCTCTATACGAAGGAGAAATAGTGCTATAGCCTTTGCTTTTATTAGGCCTTTATATAATAGGATTATAGGTTTCCCCTATAGGGTCTTCTACGTAGTTTCTATGCGGTCTTTAGCCTTTACTTACCACCGTTATCGCTATTCTAAATCTGCCCATTTCGCGATAAAGGTAGTTGCCTATCTTTAGTGCTGGTGACCTCCTATATAGTAGCGGCGCTCCGCCTACGCTCTGCTGGCGTTTCGCTAGCCACGCTTATAGGGGTTTATTATAGCTTTTTGCTCTATATAGTCCTTCTAGTGCATAAGGAAGCCTTATATCTTATTTTTACGGTCCTTTATACATTCCCTAAGCGCTTCTAATAGTACCAGTAGCCGTTTTATTTTTTGCTAGCGCTTTACTAATATATTCTAGATACCGTTAAGTACCTCTACTAATTCCTTTTTTACCCTATTAGAGGCCATCTTAGCGGCTCTTTAGAGGGCTATTATTTTAATATGGAGTTGGATTGGGGGAATAGCCGCTTCCTTCTTTATTATAGCTATTAGTGTTTGCCGGTATGCCCCTATAACCCTGCGGAGATACTAGTTCTGGACTTTCTATAGTGGTTTAAGTAAGCTTTTTACTGGCGTTCCGCCGTTATCCCGTACTCCCCACACTTAGGCGCTATATAGCATCGCTAGTTAGATGGTGGCTGTATATAGAAGGCGTAAGCGGCGCATTAATAGGCCCTATATAGACGCGGTAATCCTTAATATTGCTTTAAAGGCTGCTAAGCCCTTACTCGCGGCCTTTTTAACCTATTCTTTCCATTAGAGCTTAGGGTCTACCTAGATCCCTAGGACTCGCATGCTGGTTTTCTAGGGGGCTATCTTGTAGCCGGCGATACGCATAGTAGACGTAAGGTCTACGGTGGCGTAGCGCCGTTGCCTTATAAAGTGTATAAGCTAATACTTCTTAGAGGCGAACGCCACCCTATATTAATTTGCCTATATAGTGTAGTTGTAACCGACTACCGGACCTTGCATATTACCCTGTTTCACCTGCGTCAGCACTACCCTCGTATGTCTCGGATACGTTTGAAATGAGTTATGGGCTTCGG
>Ga0307515_10019198_pt1 | contig 12322 bp, 9 predicted proteins | sample 17_EM_MG_FD_194513 | JGI IMG/M metagenome (GOLD analysis project Ga0307515, IMG submission 194513) | Populus trichocarpa ectomycorrhiza microbial communities from riparian zone in the Pacific Northwest, United States - 17_EM | ecosystem: Host-associated > Plants > Roots > Unclassified | place...
CCTTCCTCCTCGCCACGCCGCCGGTCCTCCTCGATCTTGCGCCGGCCTTCCTCGTCACCACGCCGCCGGTCCTCGTCGGCCTTGCGCCGCCGGTCGTCGTCGCCGGGGCGGCGCTGCTCGTCCTCGCGGCGGCGCTGGTCGTCGGCCGCGCGCTTGCGGTCCTCGTCCGCCTTGCGCCGCGCCTCGTCCTCGCCGCGCTTGCGCTGGTCCTGGTCCTGGCGGCGCTGCTCCTCGGCCAGCCGGCGCTGGTCCTCGCCGCGCTTGCGCTCGAGCTCCTCGGCCTGCCGGCGGCGCTCGCCCTCGATCCGCTTCTGCTCGACCTCCTGACGGTGGCGCTGCTCGTCGTTGCGGCGGCGCTGGTCCTCGGCGATCTTGCGCTGCTGGTCCTCGAGCTTGCGGCGCTCGGCTTCGATCCGCCGGCGCTCGGCGTCGTTCGCGGCGCGCTGGCGCTGATCCTCCAGCCGGCGGCGCTCGCCGTCGATCCGCTTCTGCTCGTCCTGCTGGTGGCGGCGCTCACCCTCGATCCGGCGGCGGTCCTCGGCGAGCCTGCGGCGGTCCTGCTCCTGGCGCTGCTGCCGGGCCTCGAGCTCGCGCCGGATCCGGTCGTCGCGCCGGCGGCGCTCGTCCCACTCGCGCTGGTGATCGCGCGCGCGGGCCTCGGCCTCGCGGCGGCGCCGCTCGTCGAACCGGCCGCTGCGCTCGAGATCGATGCGCTCGCGGCGGATCTCGACGCGGTTGCGGCGCAGCCAGTCCTCGTCGGGACCGAGCACCCACGTCCGGTTGCGGCGGTCGTGGCCGTAGCGCCGCACCGCCCAGGTCGTGCTCAGGTAGGGACGGATGTTGCCGCGGACCACGTAGCGCGGCGTATCGGGCGAGAACATGTACGCGACCGGCAGGATGCGCCAGTGCTCCTCGGGGAAGTACGCGTCGTCGCTGTAACCCGCCGGCGCCCAGCCGACGTAGCCGTCGCCCTGCCGCCACTGCACCCAGGCCGGACCCCACGTGGTGTCGGGGCGCCACACCCAGCGGTTCGCCCAGACCCAGCGGCCGTAGTGATCGGTGGCCCAGCCGAATGGATCGTTGGACACCCAGGTGAAGCCGTACTCGGTGCTGCTCCAGCGGCCGTTGGTGTACGGCACGTACGACGGATCACCCGGCGTGAACACCCAGCCGAACGACGGATCTTCGTACCAGGTGCCGTACGGCGACAGCTGATCGTAGAACACGTCGACCGACGGCACGTCGCTGCCGGCGACCTCGACATCGACATCGCTGTAGACCGGATCGCTGTAGCTCGGCGGCGGCGCCTCGCCCGGCTGGGGCGGCGGCTCGGCCGGCGGTGGATCGTAGGCCTGCGCCGGCGGCGGATCGTCCTGTGCGGGTTGCGCCGGCGGCGGTTCCGCGGGCGGCGGCTCCTGCTGCGCCGGCGGTTGGTAGTACTGCGGCGGCGGGCCGTTCGCGGGCACGACGCAACCGGCGAGCACGAGTGTGCTCAGCCAGATCTTCAGCCGCATTCTCGTTCGCATGGGCATGGCGAGAGACCTTTCGACGGGACAGAGGAGTGGACGGCCTGCCTCCGACCGCATTCACCACGATACGCACGAGCTCGTGCTGCCTGCCATGGCCTCGGGGCACAATGCCCCGCGTGTCTCGACGGCACACGGCGCTCGTCACACTGGGTTTTCGGAGGTGAGGCCGCGTTGACTCGCGTTGACTCGCGTTGGCCCGGCTAGGCTGTGGCGATGCAAAGCTTGCGTCTCGTCGACGTGCACCGCGGCGCCGATCAGATCGTCGCCAGCTGTGCGCTCGACGATCTGCGGTTTCACGTGACCGTGTGGTACGAGGACGTCGATCTGAACGCGCTGGCGCGCCAGTTCGGCGACGAGGCGATCGAGCGGATCGCCGTGCACATCGCGCTGTTCCAGCTCAACGCCGCGTGCAGCCTGCGGCCCGAGGTCATCGAGCTCGGCCGCTACGCGAAGTACCTGACCGAGGATCTCGTCCGGCTGTGGCGCACCGTGTTCCACCACGTCTGGGCGCAGTGGCGCTACGAGCACGATCTGCCGGCGTACGACGGCCCGCGGTTCGTCGATCCGATCGCGCCCGCGCCGGCGCCGATTCGCGCCCCGGCCGGGCCGGTCGAGCTGCTCGCGTTCTGCGGCGGCGGCAAGGACAGCCTGGTCGCGCTCAAGCTGCTCGAGCGCGCCGGCCTGCCGTTCGCGACGCTGGGCTACGCGCACTCGGTGTACGGCGCCGCCGAGCCGCAGCACGCGCTGCTCGATCGCGTCGCCGGCGCGACCGCGCGGACCCGGGCCGAGCGCCAGTGGGTGATCGACGACCTGCTCGACGCGCCGGTCGCCCGGCTCCGCCCCGGGCTGGGCGTCAAGTACATCCTCGCCGCCGAGACCCCGGCCTCGGTGTTCGCGACCGTGCCGCTCGCGCTCGCGCGCGGCTACCGCGGCCTGGTCGTCGCGCACGAGGCCAGCGCCAACTCCGGCAACCTCGAGTGGAACGGCGAGGTGGTCAACCACCAGTGGGGCAAGGGCTGGGACGCCGAGCAGTTGCTCGACGGCTACCTGCGCCGCGCGCTGGTCGCCGACCTGCGCTACTTCAGCGTGCTGCAGCCGGTGCACGACGAGGTGATCTTCGAGCTGCTGACCCGCGATGCGCCGCTCGCCGCGCTCACCCACTCGTGCAACCTGCGCAAGCCGTGGTGCGGCGCCTGCGCCAAGTGCGCCTACGTCTGGCTGCAGTTCGCGGCCCACCTGCCGCCCGACATCGTCCACGCCACGTTCGGCGCCGACCTCGGCGAGCGCGCGGACAACGAGCGCTGGTTCCGCGAGATGCTGGGCCTGGCCGAGCACACGCCGTTCGAGTGCGTCGGCAGCGCGCCCGAGGCCCGGCTCGCGCTGCGCCTCGCCCGCGCGCGCGGCTTCGCTGGCCCCCGCCTCGCCGGCTACGCTGCCGCCGTCGGCCCGATCGACGTCGCCGCGCTCGCCGCGCCGCTGATCCAGGTCGGCGCGCAACACGGCATGCCGGCCCACGTCGCCGCCGGCGTGATGCCCCAGCTCGCCGCGGCGGCGGCCACCGCGGCCGACCGCCTCGCCAGGCTCACTGACCCAGCGCGAGCGTGAGCCGCAGACCGCTGTCGATCCGCGCCATGGTCGAGCTCGGCAGCGTTCCGATCCGAGACGTCAGAAACTCCTTGTCGATGGTGAGCACCTGGCATCCCAGCGCGACGCTCTCGACCCGCAGACCCGAATGCGAGCGAGCCAGCGTGACGTTGCCCGGCGCCGCGGCGCGCTTGAGGTTGCTGGTGATCGGCACCACCATCACGGTGCACAAGCGGCTCCGAGTGAGTGAATCCTCCTGGACGATCAGCACCGGACGGCGCTTGCCCGGTTCCGAGCCACGGGGCTCGGCGAGATCCGCCCACCAGACCTCCCCTCGATTCATTCGTCGGACCACTCGATGTCGGCGAGCACGGCGCGCGCCGTTTCCGTGGTGAATGGATCGGGCGTGTCGTCGGCGAATGCCGAGTCGTAGGCCCGGGTCACGTCATCCTTCGGCTCTGCTTCGAGCAGCCGGACGAGCGCCGACGTGTACAGCTGGCTGCGCGACATCTTGCATTTCTTGGCCAGCCGCTCGGCGCGACGAAATACCTCGTCGGGGATCGAGATCGCCGTCTTCACGCTCCGAGTATAACACGGTTATACCACCAGCCAAGTGAGGAGCGGCGCCGGCACTCGACCACCTTGTTCCAGGCAGCCGAGCGCAGCCGCCCTGCCGCAGCGCTCGCTGCTCCGCTATCCATGTCGGCCATCCACGAACACGGCTGCGCGGCGCCTGCGTCGAGTGGCACGTCGAGGCAGAGCCATTTCACATGTGGCGGACGTTGACGGCGCGAGCTGATCCGGATCCACTGAGCCGATGATCGAGTCACCGCGAACGGTCGCGGCCTCACGAAGGTCGTCGCTGGTGAGCGACCTGGCCCGCAGTGCTGGCGTTGCGCTCGCGCTGGTTGCCTGTGGCGCCAGCGCCAGCGGCAACGGTGATGAGCCCGCGCCTCGGTCGATCGCAGAGCTGCGGTCGCGCCTCCAGCGCGAGCTGGACGGAGCGAATCTCCCGGGCGTCGGGATCGCGATCGTCCAGGGCGGCGAGGTGGCGTACGCGGGAGGGGTCGGCAAGGCCGATCTGGCGCGCGGCACGGAGATCACCGGCGACACCCGGTTCCGCGTCGGATCGATCACGAAGACCGTCATCGGCCTCGCGGCCGTGAAGCTGCGTGACGAGGGCAAGCTCGACCTCGACGCCAGGCTCGCCGAGCTCGCGCCCGAGATCACCGTGGACAATCCCTGGGAGGCGACGCACCCGGTGCGCGTCGCCCAGCTGCTCGAGCACACCGCGGGGTTCGACGACATGCACGCGGCCGAGCTGGTCAATCCCGGCGCCGCGGACCGGCAGCTCGGCGACGTGCTCGCGGTGTACCCGGCGTCGCGCCGGCCGCGCTGGCCGCCGGGCACGCGGATGGCGTACGCGAACCCCGGGTACACCGTGGCCGGTTACCTGATCGAGAAGGTCACCGGCCGCGCGTACGAGGACCACGTGCACGACGCGATCCTCGCGCCGATCGGCATGCCCGGCGCGAGCCTGCGGCTGTCCGGCGACGCAGCGGCGTCACTGGCCCACGCCTACGACGACGACGGTCGCGAGGTCCCGCGCGTACCGCTGCTGCATCGCCCGGCCGGCAACCTGATCGCGTCGCCGGCCGAGCTCGCGCAGCTGGTGCGGTTCTTCCTCCATCGCGGCAGGGTCGGCGACGTACAGGTCCTGCCCGAGGCGAGCGTGGATCGGGCCGAGCGCAACGCGACCCTGCCGTACGACGGCTACCGGGCGCTCGCCACGCAGTACGGGCTCGGCAACCACGGCGAGTTCGTGCGCGGCTTCGTCACCCACGGGCACGACGGCAGCATCGACGGGTTCTCGTCGATCTACGCGTATGTCCCGGACCACCAGGTCGGCTGGGTGGTGCTGTTCAACACCACCGCCGGCCACGACGCGCGCCAGCGGGTGATCGATCTGGTCGCGGGCTTCGCGCTGCGCGGGCTCGAGGCGCCGCCGCTCGCGAGGCGCGACGCGGCGATCGCCGAGCTCGCCGACGTCGCCGGCCATTATCGGGTGGCGAGCCCGCGCCACGAGCAGCTCCGGTTCCGCGCCGAGCTGCTCGAGGGCCGCACGATCACGCTCGAGGACGGCGTGCTCCACCAGCGCGAGCTGCCGGGCGGGCGCTCGGCGCTGGTGCCGGTGGGACCCGGGCTGTTTCGCCGCGAGACCGAGCCCGGGCCGAGCGTGTTGTTCACCCGCGCCGACGACGGCACGCCGGTGATGTTCGCCGGCGATGACTACCTCGAGCGCGCGTCGCCGTGGCCGACCCGGCTGCGCCTCGTCGGGCTCGCCGCCGCCGCGCTGATCGCGCTGGGCTACACGGTGATCTGTGGGACCGGCCTGGTCCTCAGCGCGCGGTTCCGATCGAGCGGCCGGCTCGCCGCGCGCGGACTGCCCGCGCTGGCGACGCTGGCGGGCGGCGGCCTGCTCGCCGGCCTGCAGTGGCCTCGAACCATGCTCGAGCTGGGGACCCGGACCCCGCTCAACGTCGTCACGTTCGCGTTGTCGATCGTGTATCCCGCGCTCGTCGCGCTGGCGCTCGCCATGACGATGTGGGCGGTCGCGAGCCCGCAGCCCGCGAGCCGTGTCGCGACGTGGTTCGCACTGCTCGCCGCGACCGCAAACGCGGTGCTATGTGCACACCTGCTGTCGTGGGGCTTCCTGGCGTTCCGGATGTGGGCGTCGTGAGCGCTCTGCCGTACGCCCTGCCCGCGTGGACTCGAGCATGCTGCACGAAGTCTCGGAGTGAAGGCCGCCAGGCGCCATCCATGCGACGCGCGACGGAGCGGCGATGGGCCGACGCGAGCCGGAGTCAACGCCGTACCGCGGGGCTCGGACGGCGGGACGCCGTGCTCGGTCGCGCAGGCGGCGGCCGGGTCGCAGTCGCCGGCACGCCGCTGCGCCGGGCCGCCTCCGCCGCGCGGCGGATCGAGCAGCCCTCGAGGTGATCGTTGACCATGCCCATCGCCTGCATGAACGCGTAGACCGTGGTCGGCCCGACGAACGTCCAGCCGCGGCGCTTGAGGTCCTTCGACAGCGCGACCGACGTCGGCGACTGCGTCATCGCGCGCAGCGCGTCGCGGGTCACCCGCTTGGGCCGCTCGCCGGCGGCGGGGATGAAGCTCCACACGTACGCCGAGAGCGAGCCGTGCTCCGCGATCGCCTCGAGCGCGCGCGCCGCGTTGTTGATCGCAGACTCGATCTTGCCGCGGTGGCGGACGATCCCGGCGTCGCCGAGCAGCCGGGTCACGTCGCGCGCGCCGAACCGGGCGAGCTTCGCGGGCTCGAAGTTCGCGAAGCCCCGGCGAAACGCCTCGCGCTTGCGCAGGATCGTGATCCACGACAGCCCGGCCTGGAAGCCCTCGAGGCACAGCTTCTCGAACAGCCGGCGGTCGTCGGTGACCGGGAAGCCCCACTCGCGGTCGTGGTAGTCGACGTAGTCCGGAGTCGACACGCCCCAGAAGCAGCGCGGTTTGCCGTCGGGGCCGGGCGCGAGCCCGTCGCTTGGCGCGGTGGTCATCACCGCCCACGCTAGCACTTCGCTGCAGCCGCCGGCTTGTTACCATCGGGCATGCACACGGGATCCTGCCTCTGCGGTGCGGTGCGCTTCGAGGTCGCCGGCGCGCTGCCGCCGCCCGACGCGTGTCACTGCACGATCTGTCGCAAGCAGTCGGGGCACGTGTTCGCGTCGACTGCGGTCCCGCGCGCCGCGGTGACCATCCACGGCGGCGACGCGATCACCTGGTACCGCTCGTCGGAGAAGGTCCGGCGTGGGTTCTGCTCCACGTGCGGGTCCTCGCTGTTCTTCGACAAGGACCAGAAGGACTGGATCGGCATCGCCATGGGCGCCTTCACCGGGCCGACCGCCACCCGCCTCGAGGTCCACATCTTCGTCGCCGACAAGGGCGACTACTACGACATCGCGGACGGCGTGCCGCAGTACCCGCAGGTCCCGACCGGCTGAGCGGTCCCCGCGGCGCGGTCACGCGCAGCAGTTCTCTTGAGGCCGGATGGACAATTTTTGGTCGATCTTCGCGTTCAGGGGCATTTTTTGGTCGGATCTATCGAGCACGCGCGATTTCAGGTCGGTCCGCTGGCTCGATCCGCGTCGGTAGCCGGACGGCCGGACCGCAAGGTCTCGCGGTCCGCGTGCCAGGCAGCCTCGAATGGGCCACTGCCGGATCGGCGCGCGGCTGGGAGTCGCCACCTCAGGACGCGATGTGGGTCCCCCACCGCGGATCGCGTGGCCGGCGGGCCGGCTTCGCGTGGTGCGATCGGCGCTGCGCGATTCGTGCAGCGGCCGGCGCGCGACGGCGCGAGATCGGCGCCGGGCGGGCGGGACGGCGGCGCGTCGCCGAGGGCACGTGGCTTGCTCACCTCGGCGGCGAATGTCCCGGAGAACAATCATGCGTGGACTCGTGATCGCAACGTTGCTGTCGGCCTGTGCGGTGGGGGGTGATCCCGCCGATAATGCCAAGGCCGGCGCCGGGCTCGGATCGGACGTCGAGAGCTCGAGCCCGACCTCCGAGGTCGGCATCCTCGCCCGGGTCTGCGCCGCCGGCGCGACCACCAAGGGCGTCGACGTGTCGTATCACAACGGCACGATCGACTGGGCCAAGGTGAAGGGCGCGGGCAACGAGTTCGCGTTCATCCGGATCTCGGACGGCACCGGCTTCCACGATCCGCAGTTCGCGACCAACTGGGCCGGCGCCCACGCGGCCGGGCTGCTCCGCGGCATCTACCAGTTCTTCCGGCCCAACCAGGACGTCGCCGCGCAGGCCGACATGGTGATCGCGGCGGCCGGGCACCCGGCGCCCGGCGACCTGCCGCCGGTGATCGACGTCGAGGCCACCGGCAGCCTGTCGCCGGCCAGCGTCGCGGCCAAGGTCCGCATCTGGGTCGATCGGGTCAAGGCCGGCACCGGCGTGGATCCGATCATCTACACCGGCAAGTTCTTCTGGCGCGACGAGGTCGGCGGCCCGACGTCGTTCGCCGGCAACCCGCTGTGGATCGCGCAGTACACGACGCTGTGTCCCGACCTGACCGCGCCGTGGGACACGTGGGCGTTCTGGCAGTACAGCGACACCGGCAGCGTCCCGGGGATCAGCGGCGGTATCGACGTCGACCGGTTCAACGGCACGCTCGACGAACTCCGCGCGCTCGCCGGCGGCGGCATGGGCGGCGGCGGTGGTGGTGGCGGCGCGACCACCTGCACGTCGGCGACGATGGCCGCCGATCTGCCCGACGGCGTGTGCGTGCAGGCGGCGTCGGATCAGAAGTGGTACCAGTGCACGTCGGGCAGCTGGGTGCAGCAGGCCTCGACCGCCGGCTGCACCCGGACCTATGGCTGGTGCCAGTCGGCCACGCTCGGCCGCGCGGTGCCGCCGCGGACCTGCGTGCAGGCGGCCTCGGACAGCATCTGGTACCAGTGCGACGGCACCAGCTGGGCGACACCGGTCGACCCGGCTGCCAGCGGTACCGGCCCGTCCGGCGCCTGCTCGCACGAGTATCCGCTGTGACGCGCGCCCGAAAAGCTGCTCAAAGAGGTCGTGGCCGGTCAAGATCGTCGACCTGAACGTCTCATCATTCGTCACAAGTTGGCGAGGGCCGCGGTCCGGCGGAGTTGACGTGATCGTAGACGTCGACCTTGACCCCATCGTTGAGCTCGACGGCAACGTGGACGTCTGACTCCATCTTTGACCTTGCACGTCGACCTTCCGGTCACGGTCGCGGAAATTCTCGTCGAGAACGCGCCGAACGTGGTCGAGGTCGAGCCGCGCGCCGTGGTCACCTCACGAGCTCGCGCATCTCCCAGCCCGCGGCGCGGATCCGCGCGGTGATCGCCTCGGTCGGCGTCAGGTACCACATCACGAGCGCGCGGCGATCGTCGAGCGGGACGGCGACCACGACGAGCCGCGATACCGGGCGCGCCGCGTAGCCGAGGAACGCGGCGAGCCAGCGATCGGGCGCGTGGTTATCGCGCGACGCGGTCAGCGCCCCGGGCCGGATGACGATCGGCGAGCCGAGCACGAAGCTGACCTTGCGCGCGACCAGGTAGTCATAGGTCGCGAACCGCTGGTGGCCCGGGCGCACGTAGCTCGCCGGCGGCCGGACGCCGTGGCGCGCGACCCACGCATCGTTGAGCCCGAGCTGGTCCACCGTCGGCAGGTCGGCGAAGTACGGGATCGCACCGGCGCCGTTGCAGGCGAGCGTCGCCCCGCTGCCGGCGAGCCCCTCGCGCAGGGCGAGGCCGGGCCGCTCCCACGCCTCGTCCGGCAGCATGCCGTAGAACGTCGCCATCGCCCGCACGCTGTCGTACGACCGGTCCTCCGAGACCGCGTCGAACGCGGCGGCGTGGCGCCACGACAGCGCGGTGCAGAGCCCGACCACCGCGATCGCGCGGAGCCCCGCCGGCGGGACGCGCGCGGGCACCGGATCGCCGGTGAGCGCCTCGGCGATCATCGTGAACATCGCGGGCAGGATCGGCACGAAGAACCGGAACTCCATGAAGTCGCCGCCGACGAGCACGACGTACGCGAGCCACGCGCCGCACAGCGCCGCGGGCACGCCGTGGCCAAACCGCCGCCGGGCGACCGCGATCGCGGCGACCGCGATCAGGAACGGCCAGAGCAGATAGGCGTGGAGGAACGCGGCCGTGTACGCCGCGCCGTGGATCACGGTCGGCGCCGACAGCCCGACCTTGGCGTGGAACGTGTTCGGCAGCACGTCGCCGTAGTACGCGAGCTTCCAGCCGAGCCAGCCGCCGACGAGCACGGCGGCCGGGGCGATCGCCGCCAGCCAGACGCGGGCGGCGACCCGCGCGCGCACGAGCCGGTGGCCGGCGATGACCGCGAGCACCGCGCAGATCACGGCGCTGTCGAGCCGGGTCCAGATCGCGAGCGCGCACACCAGCGACAGCCGCGCGAGCCGCCGCGGCGTGGGCGGCTCGCGGCGCACGACCTCGACCTGCCACCACGCGACCGCGAGCAGCGCGGTCTGCAGCATGGTCTCGAGCCCGCTGGTCGCGAACGCCAGGCACGTGAAGTTGGTGGCCAGCAGGCCCGCCGTGCACGCGGCTGTGACGGCGCTCCCGCTGCGCAGCCGCACCGCCGCGTGGGTCGCGGCGATCGCGAGCGCGAGCGCGCCGAGGCTGCCGGCCCACGCCCACACCAGCGGATCGGCGCCGGCGGCGATGCCCCCAGCGATCCACAGCACCCAGCCGAAGTTGGTGTAGCCCTCGACGTGCTCGCCGGACCAGGTCAGCCCGTCGCCGCGCACCAGGCTGCGCGCGTACGTGAAGCTGATGTACGCGTCGTCAGTCCCCCACTTGATCAAGCAGGCCACGCCGACCGCGAGCACGAGGATCGCTGCGAGCACCAGCCGCGACCGCGTCATCCGGCGAGGCTACAACACACCACCGCCCGGCGGGCGGGCCGGCGCTCACGGCAATGCGCGGCGCGGCTCCGGGAACCACTTCGGCGCAACTGCCGCCGCGGATCCGACGACGACGCGCTCGACCAGCGCGTGCATGTGACCGGTGGAGCCGATGCGCAGGACCTCGGCGACTTGCCCGCTCGATCAGCGCCCACTCATGACGGCGGAGCCCCGGCTCGGGCTCCGGCGGCTTGCGGCGCACGCGGCGCTGCGCGCGACGGAGAGCGCCGCGGCTCAGGGGCTCGGCGGTTTGCCGCGCTGGAGCAGCTCGCGCGCCTGGTAGACCACACCGCTCCACCGCTCGTGCCACGCGCGGTGGGCGATCTCGGCGAGCAGCGCGTCGCCCTCGGCGGACCGGCCGAGCGCGATCAGCGCCTGGGCCTTGCGCAGCCGCGGCGTCGGATCGGTCTGATCGATCGCGATCGCCTGCTGCCAGTAGTCGAGCGCGTCGCCGAGCCGGCCCTGGTTCTCGAACATCTCGGCGATCATCGTGTAGCCCGCGCCGGCCCACGGATCGCGGTCGATCATCGACGACAGCTGCCGCCACGCGGCCTGGCCTTCGCCGACCGCGAGCAGGAGGTCGCCGAGCTGCTGATCGATCTGGACGTTGTCGGGATCGATCGCGCGCCAGCGCTTGCCCCAGGCCAGCGCGCGGTCGACCGCCGGCGACTGCGCCGGCCGGGTCGACTGCACGGCGAGCCGGCGCGCGAGGTCGATGATCTGCGACAGCTCGGCCCGCACGGTCGCGATGTCGACCGCGTCGTCGGCGCCGGCGCCCTGCGCGGCCTCGAGGTCGGCGAGCGCCTCGGCGGTCCGGCCGAGCTGGAGCTCGATGCCGCCGAGCAGCTGGTAGACGTCGTGGCTCGGGTGCGCGGCGGCGAGCGGCCGCGCCAGCGCCTCGGCCCAGGTGTTCAGCCCGTGCGCGCTGGCCGCCTGGGCGATCGCGAGCGTGCGCGCGTCGTCGCCGCGGGCGAGCTCGGCCGCGCGCTGCACGATCCGCGCGAGGTCGTCCCCGGCCGCCGTGGGATCCGCGAGCAGCGCCATCACATGGCGATAGCTGGTGCCGGCGAGCACGCGGTCGCGCCACGCGGTCCACGCCAGCCGCCACGCGGCCTGGCCGCGGCGCGAGCTCTGGAACATGTAGTCCATCCGGCCGAACCGGGGCGGCGCCGCCGCGAGATCGAGGTCCGCGAGCAGGGCGACGATGCGATCGACGCCGGCGTCGTACATGCCGCGGGTCAGCAGCACCTGCGCCGCGCCGGCCCGCGCCTGGTTGCGATACTCGCCCACCGCCGCCAGGTCCCAGATCCGGGCCACGTCGGCGACGGCGACGTTCCAGCGCGTGCCGAGCGCGGTCGCGCCAACCAGGCACAGCTCGGGAGTCCGCGCCGCGATCCCGGCGAGCTGATCGGTGGCAGTCCGGGCGTCGCCCGCCTGACCGTAGGCGAGCGCCGCGCGCAACGACCACAGCCCGGCGATCAGGCCATCGGGCACGCCGTCACCCGCGGCCCGCGCCAGCTGCTGGGGGCGCTGCGACCGCGCGTAGGCCCGCGCGGCGGCGAGGTAGCGCACCGCCGGCTCGCGCGCGAGCGACGCGGTCCCCGCGGTGAAGCTGTCGTCGGTCGGCGCCGCGGCCACGCCGGCGCTGGCGAGCGTCAGATCGCCGAGCTCGACGCCGCCGTGCCAGCGCAGCTCGCCGTACGCGCGCCACAGCGCCGCCCGG
>Ga0307515_10019199_pt1 | contig 12322 bp, 1 predicted proteins | sample 17_EM_MG_FD_194513 | JGI IMG/M metagenome (GOLD analysis project Ga0307515, IMG submission 194513) | Populus trichocarpa ectomycorrhiza microbial communities from riparian zone in the Pacific Northwest, United States - 17_EM | ecosystem: Host-associated > Plants > Roots > Unclassified | place...
ATAGGGAAATATAGTAGTAGAAAACTATACTAGGCTAAACTAGGTATATAATAGGTATATTATATAGGCAAAACAATATAGCGCTAAATTCGTACTAGATAATTACTAGTTTATTTACTTTATAAGGGAAAAAAGGGTAAGTAGTGACCTAGCCTTAATAGTAAATATCTAGAGCTATAAAGTAAAACTAGAAGCTACCCTTAAGGTCCTAGGGGTTTAAATAGACTCTAGGTTAAACTAAAATAAGTATATTATATAGGCGACTTATAAAAAAGTAGTAGTATTTTTAGTAGTATTATAAATTACTACTTTAATATAAAGACCCTCTTTTAAATATATACGCCTACTATATATAGTAGTAGTAAGGCTAATAATGCTATACGGCTTCTAAATCTAGGGCTTAGGACTAGGCGGTAAGGTACTAGTAAAAAGCTCCCTAGCGCTATTAGCTAAGCTATAAAACTAGTACCTATATAGAACTATAGGGGCTTATAGAAGAGTACCACGCGCTATACTAAAACGCGAAGTAGTAGTTCTACTACTAGACTTATATAGTAATTTAACTACTATATAGAGAGTAGTTATAGTATAAGGCTACTTAATAGAAGAATATATATATTATTATTATTCATTGCTTAACGTCCGATTTAGATCCCTATTAGGCCTATACGGACTACTCCTTATATATATATAGGGAGAAAACTCTATTTAAGAAAACCCTATAATCCATCTCCCTGCCTTTTGGGACTCGCCTATAAGGCGCCTATAAGGCGCCTGCGAGTTACCTATAGTGCTCTACTACCTTACTTTTTAACCTTTTTGGGAACTACTGCTGCCGTAATAAGCCTACGGACGCGCTAGTATTGTAAACTTTATTCTACTACTGTAGAGTTATTAGGGGGCGCCCGTTGCTCGCCCCCCACCCTTTATTACTATTTCCTTTATAACCCGGAACTAGTTTAGTACATTTTAGCTAATAAGCTACTAGGTAACCGCCTTAAGGCCTTTTTATATTAAGAGTAGTGTATTATAGTTCTCTATGCTAGCTACTAAGAGTATTACTTCTTAGTTAGTATGTAAGGGGTATAACAGTATTACGTATTTTAGTGTCTGTCTTAGCTAGCCATATTTGCATCTTAGGCTACCTACTAGGACACCTACCCAGTAGAGCCAGTCTTTTAGTCCTATTATTTCTATTCTTAAGAATATTACTATTATATTTTCTGCCTTTATTAGGCCTTTTTAGAGCCCTAGAGTGTTTACCCCCTATAGCGTTAACTATGCTACAGCTTAGGTTCCTTTTACCTTAGTTAGCCTCTATACCTTTAACTCCTATATACCTCTTTAGCGTTAGTCTAGCCAGTATTATATTGCGGTAGATAGTTTCCTAGCGTTTTTTTATACTCTACTTTAACTCCTTTTTCTCTCTTACTATTGTCTTTACTAGCCTCTTATGCGTCTTCCTTTCTCCTCTATATAGGCCTAGGCCCTAAAATAGCACTATTCTTCTTCTGCTTTCTTTACCTGTTTCTTTAATATATTTTCCCTACTTTAGGGTTATTAGTTTATTCTCCTATAGGGCGTCCTAGGGTCCCTCTATAGTTTATTTAGGCGTATCTTAATATACTTTATAATATTAAAGTTGCGTTTATTTTGCGCCCTTTATATTATAGCGGCTTTAATATATAGTTATAGGGGGGAAATATTGGCTTCCTTTTTAAGCAGTGCTGTAGCTGTTCGCTTATATCCGCCTATTATACTTTAGAGGTAAACTGTTTAAACCTTTTAGAGTAGTTTAAGGAGCGATTTAAGGGGGCCTTTTTTAGATTCTCTAATGGCCCAAATACTAGACCTATATATTATGGTTGGCTGGATAACTACTATATATAGTAGGCGTGACCTCTAAAAGCATGGACCCTATATAGAATTAACGATCCTAGATAATATAATATACTGTGCTTAGCCCTTATAGGCTGCTTACGCCGTATATACGCTTTACCGGAGCTTACTATCTACCTATACTCCTAATACCCTTAGGCCCTAAACTGGTTAACCCCTAAAGCCTTAAATGCAAATTATATGCTAAAGATCTGCAGATTGGTTACGTTTTCTTATAAAGTAGATTAGCTGGTATTTCTCTAGTGAGAATTAAACTCTATATTGTCTTACCTATTCTATATAGGTGTTATAAGCTTTCTCTAGTATTCTGCAATTCTCTACGGCTATTAGCCCGTATATAATTAGGTTTATATTATTAATAAAGCTTATCCCCTAGGTCGCCCCTTCTTTAAAGAAGTTAAGTAGGTTATTTATAAAGAAAAGGAAGAGTATAGGTAAGAGGGGTAATTCTTATGGGATTCCTATTGCAACTGCGATAGGGGGGCTTTGGTATCCGCTAAAGATTAGTAATATTTCTTTCTAACCTATAAACCCTTAAACAAATTATATAATCTATTCTAGAAAGCCTTTTACCCTAAGGATATATAGGAGACGCTTGTGGGGTACGTTATTATAGGCGCCGCTAATATCTAGGCTGAGCATTAATACTACAAAGTCCCTTCGCATCGCCTATGCGGATTTAATGGTGGCAGTAAGTAGCGTAAGTGCTAATAGTGTTAAGCGGTTCTTTCTTGCCCCTATTTAGCTTTGTGGTAATAGGTCGTGTTCCTTAGCCGTGTCTGCTATATAGTCCGCTATTACCTTTTCTAAGATCTTATTAAGGGTGTTTTCTAAGGCAATAGGGCGGTAGCTTCCTAGGATTAAGTAATTTACTTTACCTTCTTTCCGTAAAATAACCGTCGTTATAGATCTTCTAAGTTGTGGGTAGTAGCCTACGGTAAAGTATGCCCTGGCTATATTTGTAAGCTAGGGTGCTATAAGTGGTCCATAGGTTTTTAAGGCCTTATTTAGAATCCCATCTAGTTCTAGTACTATATTGTTTGAAGAAGAATATATATATAAGGAACGAGATATATATATAAGAAGCGATAGCCCCTTAAAGAGGTAATACACCTAAATATACTAGCTAGGAAGCCTACTACCTATAAGTAGTAAAGAGAGAAAAGGAAATATAGAAACTATTAGCTTACTAAGCGGAGACTTAACGCTATACTAGTAGAGTGCTATAATGGTAATAGAGGATAAAAGGTTACTAATATAGATAGAAATCTACTATACTAATTATAAGATAGGTAGATCTTAAATAGAAGCGATAATAGAAGGAGGTAGTAAAAATATAAGACGTAGCTATAAAGAACACCCTATAGTTAATACTAATAAAGGTAAATTTTATAGTCGCCTTTCTACTATAGATAGAGGTTTTAGGCCTAAATATAGCTAGTAAGTATCTATATTTTAAATACCTTACCTTAATATATATATAGGTGGCCTATTTAGTTAGTACGTTATATATTACTATTCTATAGTTACCGCTTAGTAAGGGACTAGCTATTTACTAGTATAAGTATAAATAATATTACCTAAATATTCTCTATAAGTAGAGGCCTATAGGTAGTAATAAGATAGCTTATAGGTTAAGAAGTTCTTTAATAGTTCTAAATAGTATATAAGATCTAATAGGAGGATATTAAAGGGTACTCCCTTTTCTAGCCCCTTAAAGATTAAATATCCCTACCTAGCTATAGGTAGTACGCTAGCGAATTACTAGATACTTCTACTACCCCCCCTTAAATCTTCTAATATACCTAAAAAATATAGTATATAACGTACTTGGTAAGCATGTAGGCTATATATATATATGGGCTACCCCACCAAATATACGAAATACGTGTCGCACTATATAACTATAACCTTAATAGCTACACCACAACAATAGAACTCTTAATTTTAAGAGGGTAGACTTCTTTTATCTATTAATGCCTATAAGTAGGGCCAATTTCTAAGTTTTCGGAAGGCTACTAGCACATACAATGTAGCTAGAACGACAGCACAGCGACGCGTTAAGGGTATCTAGCTAAAACGCGGTTCTATTGTATTAAATCGCCGTCTAATAGCTATATAAGAAGAAAGCCTTAAGCAGTGAATTCTATTAATAGATTAACGCGGTATACTACCTAGGATCGCAATTATACGGCAGATAGCTGGTCTACTAGCCGCGCAGCGCACTGGGCCTGCTACTATATAACCTATTAGTGAGAAATGGGTATATAACTTTGTTAAGCGCTATAACAACCTATAGGCTAAATTTAATAGAAAATACGACTATTAGCGTGCTAAATACGAAGATCCTATACTAATTTGGGCCTAGTTTAAACGCGTATAGAATATAAAGATATAATATAGAATTCTAGATAAGGATACCTAGAATTTTGATAAAACTAGCTTCTAAATAGGTATTATTGCAACTGCACGAGTTGTTATAGGAACTGATCGCGCTGGCCGGCCTAGAACTATACAACTAGGAAATTATAAGTGGGTTATAATTATTAAGTGCATTAATGCGATGGGGCAGGTAATTCTACTACTTATTATCTTTAAGGCTATAATATACTAGGCTGCTTAGTATAATATTATTCCACGTAACTAGTTAATTAGCGTTAGTAAGAATGGCTAGACGATAAATAAGATTGGCCTAACCTAGCTAAAACTATTTTATAAGCATATAAAGGATCGTACTATTAGCATATATTAGCTACTAGTACTAAATAGCTATAGCAGCTATATAAACCCTAAATTTAATTAGTTCTACCTAGATCACTAAATTATTATTATCTGTATACTAGCGCACTTATTATATCTACTACAGCTACTAAATATAGGCTGTTTCTTAACGCTTAAGTAGGTGTATGGGCGCAGCGTTAAATAGATAATATACCTTATCTTAGTCCTAGACGATCAGCTAATTATAAGCTGCTTATATAACAGGTTAATTATCTTATGTTATTATTGTCTGGTATACAGTTCGGAAATTTATTAGTCCCTCGCGCCAATTTATATATAATTCTTATATAAACTCGCGCACCATACTAAATTTTCAGCTATTAATTAATAATGAACTAACACCTTTATAAATAATCGGCTAATATTATATTCTAGAACTTTATAAGGCGATTCTAACGCTACTAAAATTATTGCGAACGGCCTGGTGGTTACTACTATATTTTGCCTTAAATAAGCAGGTCTCCCCTTTAAAGCTCCGCCCAAAACCCTACTACTATTAATTAATAATAAACTAACGCCTTTATAGATAATCGGCTAATGTTATATTCTAGAGCTTTATAAGGCAATTCTAATACTACTAAATTTATTGTAAACGGCCTAGTGGTTACTACTACGTTTTACCTTAAATATTACCGCTAAAATAGTAAATATTTAGCTAGAGCTATTAACCATCACCAATCCTTAACGTTTAACCTCCTATATTAATATTTATAGTAGATAAACACCTAAATAGCTAATATATTGTATCTAGATTAATTCTGTGCCTTATTACCTACTTTATTGCTCCTTTGCTACCTTACTACCTAAATATTAACCTGCGAACCCCCTACTGACTCTATGTTTACTAATAAGCTATATACCGCCGTTTAGTATAAAGAAACGCTTAAAGGCCTTAATAAGGAAGCTAAAAGTTAGATATACGCCTAGTATAGTATATAACTATCCTCGTACTGCTAGCGAGGTAGTAGATAATACTATTAGTGTAGTAAACGTCTTTAAAAAGCAACGCACTAATAATAAGGCGTCTTAGTTACTAGCAGTAGATAGTAAAGCTCCTTAGTCACTACGGATAGATCTATAAATATCTTAACTTTCTACTAGCTTGGCCAGCTAGGATATACCTTAACTCTTTACTAGCTTGGCCTATTAGGATATACTAAAGATACGAGTAGCTAGAGCTTAGAGAAAAATCTAAGATAAGAAAAAGCCTAATATAACAACTTAAGCACGAGATAATGTAATTTAGGGTACTATATTACTGCTATACGGCGACGAATTCTATGTAAAAAATAAGTAGGTAACCTATATTTGGAGGCTAATCTATAATCGCATTAATATTATCCTTATTTCACAAACTGGCTTTAGTAAAAGCCTTATTATATAAGTAATTTTAATCCTTTATAAAAATACTATATTGCTAATATTTCTTCCTCTAAACGAGATTGCAAAAGAGTAAGTTTAAAAGGTTAATTAAATTAGTGGTAATGCGCTACTCCTTAACGCCAACGTTAAGGATATAGATAAAGCGCTTAAGAATGCAAGAGCCGGCCTATATACTTATATCTTTATTAGTCCTAAGCTTGCTAGTATACCATTTTTTAAAAATCTGCTTAAAGACCCTAAGTTTAAAAAGCGATTAGCCTTAGTCGCTATTAACGAAGCTTATCTTATTATATAATAGGGCAGAAAGTTTCGCCTTAAGTATCCGCAGCTACGCTATATACGCAATCTAATTAGAAGCTCGGTTCCGTGGTTTACCTATTTTATAACTTTTAATTTAGAAACATTAGAAACGGTAAAGAAGTCCTTAGGCTTTAATAATATTAATATATATCTTAAGTAGACTTCTATTTCCCGCAGAGAGCTTATTTTTTATCTTAGCTAGATACTAAAAGATATAATTGCTAAATATACCTCGCTTTGCTTCCTTCTTAATAAGGCTGTTAATCCTCTAACTATTAAAACATATATTAATCCTACTGTCTTTTAGGGAGGGAGCTGCTTAGCTACTCCGCATAAGATTCTAAAGACTATTATATTCTTTAATACTAGAGTTTAAGCTATAAAGGCGTATAGAAGTATGTCTAAGTACCTATAGCAGCTATATCTAGCTTAATATACTAAGAATATTACCCGCTTAATTATAGCCGTATTCTATTAAATAACCTCATTATTTAGTAAGAAGTTAATACTAGATAAGTTTAGGAAACTAGTAGAATTTTCTAAAATTTAAATTATTTTTGCCATAGAGGCTATTAGGATTAGTATTAATCTTCCAAACGTCCGTAGAGTGGTTATATATATAATACTAGCGCCTAAATAACATTTCTCTTTTCTTTTATAGCGTAGTGGTTAAGCTAGTCGCAATAGTAGAAGGGCTAAAGTAATCTTTTTATTTAAACACTAGTGCTTTAGCGAATGAGACCTATTCCTATAGCTAAAGCTAAAGGCAGTACACCGTTTAAATTCTTGCCGACAGCAATAGTCTTATATACTATTATCCCACCCCTTTTCTACCTCTTAGCTATTACTATTACGCGGATCCTAATTACCGTTAGTTAATTCTATAAACTTAGACGACTTATTAGCTAGTAACACTATCTAGTTAAAGTAGGAAGGTAAAAAGGAAGATAAGTAGAAGCGTATAGAGATAAGAGATAAGTTTTTCTAGCTATATAATAATTACGAGTATATTAAGAAAATACTATATAAGTATTTCGCCAAGCCTAACGCTTTAATTGCTGCCAATACCGATAAAGGCTCCTGCTATAGTTGCTGTAATAACTCCCTTTAGTTAAGAACGCCTAAACGTGAAATATATAATAAAAAGGGGGTAAATCTAGATGCTAAAAAGAATTATATCCTTAAGAGACTTTAGACGTAGGCTTAGACATTAGCAGTACCTATAGCTATTAGTAGATCTGCTCTATTTCTAATACATTACACTATTACCGTTCTATATACTATGCTATATTAAATAGCATATTAATTCCACCTAATTACTATACGTAAATACCTTAATAACTATAAAAATAAATAGGAGTACGCAGATCTACTATTTAAAAGTCTATAGTAGGAGCTGCATGCGGCCGGTCTTAAATATAATTATATACTACACCCTTCTTTATAGGGTATAGATGCAATATTTAAGATTTTTAGTATTAATCCGACGCTAAGCCAGAGTTAAACTTTATTAATTAACTCCCTGTTTAATGCTGCTATATCTACCGCTACCACTAGTTAAGCTATATTAGTTATTACCGTATCCGCTATATAACCGCGACTCTCTTTAAGCCTACCCCTGCGCCAATCTCCTCTGTGTAATACTTAAGTGCTATCGCCTATAATATATAGCCTATTAAGCTTATAAAGCCTAAATATGTAATATATTTAGAACACACTAGATATAAGGAAGAGAAAGAGGTTTTAGTTATTGTCGCGGTTATAAAGGGAAGGTAAGTTATTGCTATTCTAATAATATTTTTACACCCTATATATTCCGCTAAGCCCTATTACTAATAAGCTATTTAATATATATATAGTGGTATATAGGGAGCTTTAGCTTTATAACCGGATTAATATTACCACTATTATAGGTAGTGTAGAAGGGCAAAGCCCGATACTAAAAGATAATACTTAATTAAGCATTATAAATAAAAGAACGGAATAACTTAAGTTATACTAGAGAAGTCGTTAATTAATAGAGGGTAGAGGAGAAGTTGTATTAAGGTAAGGTAAGGTTAAAACCTAAGCTCCTTCTAAAATATATATAACCCTAAGTCTTATATATATAATAAGAAAACGAACCAAAATAACTAAGGGGCATTTAATACTACTATATTACCTCCCCTACCTAAAACGTTGTCCCCTAACGTTTCCTTATATCTCTTAAAGTAGGTAATAAATACCCTAAAAAAGAAGACACCCTAACGCCTAATACTCCTCCAACTTATTAAAAGCTGCCTATACTCCCTCCTTAATTATTACCTCCGCTTCTTCCGTATTATCCTTATCTACTATATCTTTTACTTTAAGTTCTACACTTCTATTATCCTATATATTAACATCTCTAGCTTAAAGGTTTAAAGACACTTTTTCTCTAATAGTATACATTTCTATTTATATTTTCTTCTATAAAGGAGATTGTAGAATACTAGAGTTAGTTGCCTGCTCTCCTAAAGTAGTACCCCTTTCCAAAATTAGCAAAGGCATTAGGCGATATAATGCTGCTAGTTTATTAGTGTCTTCTAAGGTACTAATAACTGTTAATAATTATTTAGGGGTAGCATCCCAGAGGCTATCTCCCTTAGGCTTACTTAGATCCTTTAGTTTACGGTTAATCTCTATAGGCACTACTTTATTATTAAAGATATTAGGATTAAGGTTTAGAGCAGTAGTCCTAGCGCCTTAAGGCATAATAGCCCTATCCTCGCCTTTAGTATAGCCTTTAAAACTATACTTAGTTAACAAAGGAGCGCTAAAAGTTATACCCTCGTTTTCTAGATCTAAACTTAGGTCTTTAAGGTATTCTAAGTTATCTGCGGGACGCCTATAGCCTTATTCTTTTACTAAAAAGTAAGACCTTACCCTAAATACCTCTCGTTTAAATTCCTTAAGCTCTTTAAAACTGTTACGAACAGCCTTAGCAATACGCGCCCTATGTCTTTCCTAAAATGCTTTATATTTATTATTTAAGGTAGGATTTAGGATTACCTACTGTTCTGCCCTTACTTAAGAATTATTTTATAAAAGTCTTCTAACTAAAGCATTTAAAAGGGCACTTTTTGCCTATAGTTATATATAGGCCGGGAATTTATATAGAGGAATACCAGTAATAGGTTCGCTAGTAGGAGTTAAAACTAGGGGAAGACTAGTTAGATTTATCTATGTAACCTTTTACTAGCTTTTAAGCCTAGGGATTTCTAATTTCCTAGTATTTAGTAGGATTGCGATTAAGTCTAAAGTAATAATTAAGCGGCTTAATATTGCTTAAGATGCTCCTTATATAATAGTAGCTTTTATAAACTATACTTCTCTAGTTTTTAACGTAATAGGCATCTAGTTAAGCTTAAACCTTTTAGCATTAGCCCTAGTCTAGGCCGTCTCTATATTCTTAATACGCCCTCTATTATTAAGTTCTTCACGCTCTTAAAGCAAATCTACCTATTCTGGTATATACTAATATATTTTAGGTAGGAGTTCTATATAAAACTAACTCCCCTCCTTAATTAAGGAAATATAAGAATAAAGCTAGCTATCTCTAGAATTTGGCCCTCCTTCGCGTACCCGGAGAAGATTAATTTCCAAGTTCTATTTTTTAAGAAGATGGCTATTAAGAAACTAGAGCGCGTAGCTTAGATATATAATAAAACGAGTAGTATTATTAGTATATAAAGCTATAGTGTGTCTATAGTGCTCTAGATCTATATAAACTACCTATTATACTAAGGAATAATATATAGTCTAGAGGATACCATCTTTCTCTTCCCTAGCAGTCTTTCGCAAATGGTGTGCGTATATATTAAACTCTTCCTTAAAAATGCCTAGAATTCTAACATCTTCCTACTATTTAAATAAATTGGCGTAGTGGATTCCGAGTAGGTCCTATTTAAGTTCCCCTTTTAAGCCTAATATAAGCTTTCTTAATCCTACACGGTCTACTAGATAATTGCTAAGCTATATAGTAAAATAAGCGTAAATTCCGAGGTTATTATTTATATACTTTAGGCGACTATTTTTTTTAAACTAGAAATAGGAGCTTTATCCGTCTGGAGAATATTAATAGTATTATAGTTTTTAGAGACTAAGTGAATTCGTAAATATAAATTAGTAAAAGAAACGCTAGTATCTAATCCTAACAACCCTACTATTTTCTAAAGATATATTTAGTATAACGCGCGGACTTCTATTCTATTTCCTTGCTAGGCCGTAATAAATTAGTATAAGATAGAAAAGATACCGTCTTTTAGCTCTTTCTTAGAATTAAGGGCCTTAATTAATTTAGCTGGCGTTTTAGAATAATACAAGCATTTTATTTTCCGCTTCGGCCGTACTTTTATAATAATTACCTCTCCTTTAGTAATTATTATTGCTTTTCCCTTCCGCCTATTAGCTCTACTAAAAGCTAGAGGCTCTATAGGTCCTATCTTTAGCTTCTTTTTTAGGGATTTCTTAGAAGCTTTTTTAGCCCTACATTTCTATAGGGAGCTGGCGATAAGGTTATCCTCTAAAGACGTAGATTTATTAGATTTGGAGTTTTCTTCTTATACTTTAGGTACCTTGCCTCCAAATAAAAATAAGCTATATAATATTCTTGCGTTTAAGCCTTTAACCTCCTTAAAAGGTAACAGTAGAGGTACTAGAGTAACTGGCTTTGGTGCAGTTTCCTCTTTAGTTTTAATAGTTAAGGCTAGCACTAAAAGCTTATAGCCTTAGCTTAGATAATAAATAAGCTTCTATTTCTTAATTAACTCCTTATTAACTACTAATCTAAATTTATAGGCGGTGAGAAAGTCTAATGGTGTTAGGTATAGGGTTCTTAAGATCCTAGCCTTTAAGAGTTTTAGGCGGCTTAGTATTATATTATTAATTATTTCTAACGCATCTTTCCTAAAGATCTAACTTCTTTTTACCTAATTAATAAAGATACGGATGCTTTTTAGTGCGTAATATATATAAAAGAGCTTATAGGGACCTTTTAAAAGTTCCTTTCCCTACTTCTTCTTAATTATATTTTATACCGCTTTAATCTTATTAATCTTATAGGTAATCTTAGAGAGCTTTCTAATGTCTATAAAGGCGTTTTCCTAATCTTTATTTCCTAAATTTCCCTTAAGCTTATTATCCTTCTTAATTTTAACCATTACATTTTTTGTAGCTTTAACTATATTATACTCCTAGTTTATAATAGCCTATATTAAACCATAATAGATATTTACGCGCTAATCAACTAGGTAGCTTTAGGCGGCCCTAAGGATAACCTTTATTATCTACGCCTTTCCTTAGTATACGAGGGTCATTGACCGGATAGTAAAAGGCAGAGGCGTAGGAGGCAGAGGTATAGGAGGTAGAGGTAGCGGCTTTCCTTTTAAGCGGAGTTCTATAGTTCTAGACATTTTTATAGTAATATTTTATATACGCAACGGGCGTATAAGTAGTATTTTAAGATAAGAGTTATAATAGTGTCTTTTTAATGTAAGAGAAAAGTAAATAGGCGCGTATAACTAAATAAGATAAAATAATAAGAAATTAAAATAAAGGCCTTATAGTATTTTCTAGAAAAAGGTAAATTAAAAAGGACTGTTATATGAATTATTAATATATTAAGGAACTTTAACCGGCGGTTAAAGTTATCTAATTAGTTAGATTTTCCTTACTAAGACTTTTCTATAATAATAACATTAGTTAGTACTAAAAATTAACTTTAACCTCTAATATGCTTAACCAAGGTTTCTTAAAGTAAGTAGCTTTTCTCTTAACTTAAAAGGAAATAAAAATACTAAATTAAAAATTGCAAAGCGTAAAAATATAAAATATTTATAAGAGATAGTTACTAGTAATAAGAATAAAAGGAAGAAGACTATGTATAAAGTTATTCTCTATAAGAGTAGTTATTAAGACTAAGGATTTAGAACTAGCTTTA
>Ga0307515_10019200_pt1 | contig 12321 bp, 5 predicted proteins | sample 17_EM_MG_FD_194513 | JGI IMG/M metagenome (GOLD analysis project Ga0307515, IMG submission 194513) | Populus trichocarpa ectomycorrhiza microbial communities from riparian zone in the Pacific Northwest, United States - 17_EM | ecosystem: Host-associated > Plants > Roots > Unclassified | place...
GTGCAAATAATAGTATAAATGCCTAGTTGATAATTGCATGCTTACACTATATATTTGTTTTTGGGTGGAGTGGAAGCTAACTAAGATTCTAATCTTCACCAAACCTTAGCATATCATGAGTCAACTCTCTAGACCGACAGAAATCGCTCAGCGTATTGCTTTTATTGGACGTGAATCCTTGCAAATAATGTTCATTATTCAGATCTTTGCTAGTATGGTACGGTGCGTTTTATTTGATTGTCTCTGCTAATAAAGTGTTGTTAATGTGGAATATTTGCAGTCAAAGCAAGATAAATGGGACACCTTTAAAGATCAAGTTTTGTTGTTCTGGGCTTCACAGGAGAAGGAAGAGGAAGGAGAAAAATGGTTGTTCCTATTTAACAATTAATTTAGTTATTTGCACTTAATAATGACTCTCGAGAAAACAAATATGGACACGTGCCATGTAAACTAAGTTTAAGAGGCTGTCGATATTTTTAGAATGCTAGAGTCTTTATATATTGATTATTTTATATCTCGAAAGCACACAACAATAAAATTTAAAAATAATAAATAATTATCAAAATCAATATATCTAACAATACAGTGCGGAACTCAACAAAACAATAATAAACAAGCTCTTAGAAAGAAAGAAAAAATTAATTGGAATTTAAAATATCTCACACGGAAATGGTAAAATAAATAAATAAATAAAGGAAAGTAGCTAGCAACTAAAGAAAAATATAAAAAAGTATTGAAGATATTGCCATATGATCTTCTCACATATTCTCATATCTTTTTCCTTCTTGTACACGCGTCTTATTCTCCTTAATTATTCTCCCCTTTCCTACCTTCTCCGAGCTAGTATAACGAGCTCTTATGCCTTGTAATTAATATCTTCCATCACTTCATATTTCATTATTCTCCGAGGAGGGAGAACGTCAGATTATAAAAACTATATATAAAAAAGATAAATAAAGCTAAAAACTAATGATAATTCGTATATCTATAAAAAGTAAAATATAAAATTTGAATAAGAAAATAAAATATAATTAAAAGCTACTTATCCATCATGGAAAAGAATTAAAACCAATGTTAAGATTCAACTCCTTATTAGGGAATTCTTGTTTAGTTTAATTTACGAAGTCAAAAGTGAACAAGGAAATATAAATTAAATAGTTGAATAAGAAAATCATACAAAATGGGTACCTAATAGAAGCTTCCAGAAAGTTCAACGCAAAGTCTTCAAAATCAAACCAATAGCGAAAATCCTCAATCGTATCCAATATTTGTTGAAAAAATCCGTGTATATGTAGAAAAATAGACAATTTCTTTTATTAAAATATTAACATATGTAAATTGTTTGGAATGTTTATTTTAGATAAGAGCAGGGTCATTTTAAAATGATTAAAATATTAACAATTTCTTTTACGAAGACAATTTTTGTTTTTAGATATTTTTTAGAATAAATACCAATAATTTTAATTATAGGGTTGAGGATTAGTAATGGTTACCTTTCCCCTTCTTATGGCGTATTGATTACCAAATGGAAGCACATATTAAGAAAGATCTCTTTCTCTTCATAAATTCCATTTGCCCCTTTCCACACTCCACGTTGGTAAATCTCTCTTTCTCAAAATTTGTTTTAAATGGAATCTGAAAATGATGGGAAAACTGAAAATTATGTAATATATACACAAATTCTAACGATGTAAATTACAGTTTTAACCCATTATAGAGACAATTTAACCAAAAACAAAAAGAAAAATCCAAAGAATTCATGGAAATCACGCTGTCCAGCGTCCCCACTCCCCACTCTTTATTTTCTTGGCAACTCGGAATCATAAAAAATATTCCGCTCTCTCACTCACAGTTACCAAGTACATCCAAGTGAATAAACACAACAGCAAGGCTAATTAAGTCTTTTGCATTCACAGTCTCACTGTACGAATAATAATAATAATAATAATAAATTCCGTTTTGTGTTTTTGGTTTGGTTTTGGGTAAGAAAAGGAAAGAGAGAGAATGGCTTCCAGAGTTGGCAATGTAAATAAATGTATTGGCTTAACTCCTTTTTTTTTTTTTTTTTAATCTTTTAAAAACAAAATAGTAAAAATAAAAATTAAAGAAATACAAAAAGGAAAAAAAAGAGAAAAAAGGCAGGGGGTGTCGTCTGTTCATCTCTGGCAGTTAAGCTGCTCCAATCTCCTTCACCTACTCTCGTGTTTCTTCAGTTATTATTTCATTCATTCGTTCATTGAATTTTGAATGCATTACTGATGCTAATGCTGCTGCTGTTTCAGTCCTAGATAGAGAAGAATCTCTTAAGAGAGATAAAGAGAGAAGAGAAGAACCAAAAACCAAAAAGAATGCCTCTGGTTCGGTTTGAAGTGAGAAATGAGTACGGGTTAGGACAGGGTGAGCTTTATAGGGAAGCAAACAGTGAAGGAGATTCAAAAGCTGTGCTCGATGGTGTTGCTGTTGCTGGCTTGGTTGGGATCTTGCGTCAATTAGGCGATCTTGCCGAGTCTGTTCTTCTTCTTCTCTTATTTCTTCTCTTCAGTTTCTATTTCTTTCATTTTTAATTAAAGAGGTGACTGTACTATTAATTCAACTCAAATAGGAGAAATTAGAGCGATTTCTTAACTGTATGTATGATTCGCCTCTCCTTGGGAGGTTTTCTATTTTTAAAGATTTTTCAAATTTCTTAATTTCTGGAGATATTTTGTTTGTTAACAATACGGAACATGCGCCTTTACTTTGATTTTGACTACAAAATCTCAAGTGGCTAATCTAACTAAATAGCATATCTGAACTGCTTTGTAGATTTGCAGCAGAGGTTTTCCATGGCTTACAAGAGCGAGTGATGAGTACAGCTTCTAGAAGTCATAAATTGATGGTTCGCGTGCAAAACATTGAAGCTGCGCTACCTCCTCTTGAAAAGGTGGTGCTTGCCCAAACAAGCCACATACATTTTGCTTACACACCTGGTATGGCTCGTTACCTGATATAAAAGCCATTCTCTCTTTTTTTTTAGCCTCTCCTGAGAATTTCTGATTTGATTTAAATCCACCTTGTATGCTCTGGCTCTCTTGGCTTAAGCCTGTTTGGTTATCATATCTTTTATGCTATTCATGGCTACCTCAGCATAGCTGTTACAACCTCGACGCTTTGGATCATCAATTGTCTAGTGCACTTCCATGGTGTACCTATATGCTTAGTATTCAATTCATGTCTGTATCTATTATCACTAATTTTGAGATATTTGAGCATATAAAGAACTTGTAGAGGTTTGACAACTTCCATTACCCTCTGTTCACTTGTCTTGTCTCAAGTTGTTATTAGAAGCTTACTCTGCCCCATATGCCATAATCAAGTCTCTATTTCTGTTATTTTTTGCATGAATCTCTAGTTATTCAAATGCTGATGAAAAGCAGCTATCTTGCAGGTTCTGAGTGGCATCCTTGTATTCAAAACGAACAAAATCATTTCATCTACAATGACCTGCCGCGATTCATTATGGACTCCTATGAAGAATGTCGCGATCCTCCACGTTTGCATTTGCTTGACAAGTATGGCCATCCCCATCTCCTTAGCCTCCCGAGTGAATTGATTGGTGTTTTTGAATAATGAAGTTCAATTTGATCCTAGATACTAACTCGTTTTGGGTTGCCATTCAGATTTGATACTGGGGGGCCAGGGTCCTGTTTAAAGAGATATTCAGATCCGGCCTACTTTAGGAGAGTATCTGGGAATGTCACGGGACCGGATGCTGAGAAACTCCCAAAAGATAAGAGAGCTCGGAAAAGCAAGGTGATATTTTTTCCTATAACAAATTTCAGCCATTGTGAAAAGTGTCTTTCTATTGATTAGGTCTGATCTTGCGATATTAGTGTTGAATTTATTTAATGAACTAATTTTCTCCATAATTACAATTAACGGGGAAACTATTTTTTCAACAACTTATTGTTGCATGTTCCTCCAAACTTTTTTTTTGTGGATGACAAGCGTTCTTGCTCATTATACTGACTTCTCAGGTTTTCACTGAGATATTAATTTATTTCGTTATCCTCGCTCAGCATATGCTTAATAAAATAGTTGCTCTGAGTTTTGCTTCCTTTTCTTTTTCTTCTTTTTTTTTTCTCTTTCAAATTTCACTGATTGTAAATGTCAAAATAAACAGAAAAAACATTCATCACCAAGGAATGGAGACGTGGCCCATTATGCATCAATGTCAAATCATAGTGGCAGGTATTGTATCTTTATGAAGGAAGCTAGTGCTGTCATGTTTAATTGGATGAAATTAATGTGTACATGGTATTTGCTCTGTAGAATGCAGTTTACCACTCCAAATGGTAATGGGCAGACCTCTCCTTCTCATACAGCTTCTACAATTGACACGACATTAAAATCTGATGCGGGTGATCATTCAAATTCTTTTGATTCAAGAACCGGGTCAGGGTATATTGAATGTGTGTTCCATCTAAATTCCTCTGTGCAAGCTGAAGAAGAGGAACCTAAGGAATTGTCTTCAAGGTTCATGCAGCAGAATGATGTCCCTGATTCAGTTTTTCCTGATCGACAACCTGGGATGGCAGATAACAATTTTCATCATACTTCATCACCAGAGCAGATTGCTGCCCCTATTTCATCTTGTGTTACTTGGGATGAAAAGGAAGAAATAGTGGAGCCTAGTGGTCAACATTACGATGAAGATGAAATTTCAGAGGTGCTCGCAGCAGAGCCTGACCTAGATACACATGATAGATCAACTGTCAATCTTAAAAATCCTAATCCTCTGGATATTGTACTTGATGGTGCAAATACACCAAAATCAAGCTCTAGCAGGAGCCAGCTTGATGAGGTTGAAAGCGAGCCAGATGATTTCATGGATGCACTGAACACCATAGAGTCAGAATCTGAAAATGACATCGATTGCCAAACAAAATGTGAAGTGGAGCAGTTTTCCTCCAGTGTTAACAATGAAGTTGAGGAGACAATACTCGAGGTAACATCACATATTTCAGACCATCATCCATCTGAATATGAATCTCGTACCTTATCTGTAATTTCCTCAAATGAAAAATCTCCCTGTGAGTTACCCAGCTCAGTTTCCTTGAAGAGTTTTGCCTATGAACAGGAATCTCATGTATCTGGAAATTCTTCTAAGCTGGACAGTTCACCAGGCATCGAATGTTCTAGAAGTGCTAATGTCCTAGATAATTCAAAAGTAGAATCTGTTAGTGATCCTCCTTCATCTTCTGTCTCTGCGACTTCAATTTCAAATGCAGAAGGGCCATTGAGTGATAAAATCATAAGTAGTTCCAACAAGTCTCAAGAATCTCAAAATGATTTTTCTAGTGTTCAGTCTACTACATTCTGGACAAATGGTGGCCTGTTAGGACTTGAGCCTTCAAAGCCTCCAGATTTTGCTGTATCAAATGCTAAAAGTCCAGATTCTGTGACCAGAAGTAAAGATGAGACAGGGCTGCCTACAAATCACACTTCCATGCCAATCAATGATGGAGGAAAACCTGGCAGATTGATCAAGGATGCAGGAAGCATCGAAAGCGCTCCAACTTCCAAAGGCTCCACATCATGGCATGATGATCAAGATTCCAAAGTTGAAAAACCTGGTGATTTTCATCAAGGCAATAGAATTAGTCATGGCTATGAGGATGGACCAAATATTACCAGTGCAGTAACACCCGGAAATGAGTTGCAGCATGATTCATACTCCAAAGTTCCACCTATTGAATCCAGTCAGGAAAATGATGAAAACTCATATCGAAGGCTTGGATTTGGTCATAGGTTACTTGTCAATGGTTTTAGTAGAAAGGTGTCACTGGTCCATGATGGTGAACGTGAACCGGCTAGGTTGCTGAGAAGTGGTGCATTAGAGCAGCAGAGCTGGCACAATGAAGTTACATATCAAGCAACTCCAGAGAAAGCATACAACAAGCAACTGGGACATAAATATTCTATCGATTCAATCACGTCTTCACCACCATTGGAACATATGAAAATATCTTTCCACCCTATTGATGGCTTTGAGGATTCTAAACTGAAACTGAAGTTTCCTGATGGGAACCATGGTAATGAAAGCATTAGAGACATGTTTCCATCATTTCAATTGATTCCGGAGACTGCCATTCCACTGTGCAATGTGGGTTCTGACTCTGATGATGATACATTCTGTAGATCCTCTCCTTATATGTCTGATGATCATCTTAGCCATCACTCTGAATCAGATTCTGAGCGGTGGGATTCTGATGATTCTCCTGAAAGCAAGGACCATGAGCTATATGATGCTTTGCGCAGAATATCTCCAGTTGAATCTTTTTCAAGCTCTCTGCAGCCTGGAGAAGCTGGCAATAATCAAAGTACATATACCGAGAATGGCACAGATCCATCTCTCTCTGCATCTTCATTGGATCTTCCATGTTTTGATGCCATGAACTCTGTAGTGTATGGAGAAAAAAAGGATAATTTGCATGAAAGGAATCAACAAGAGTTGGAGTATCTTAAAGATTCCACCCCATTGCCACCACCTCTTCCCCCAGTTCAATGGCGAGTTTCCAAGCCCAACTCTGATATATCAGAAGGCAAACTACATGCTCTATCCGAAGGTCATGAACATGGATTTGATATAAAACCTTTGGAATCTACTGTACCCCAGCAACCTAAGCCATCCCCAGCTGATGATCACAAAATGAATGAGGATACCATTGCATTTAAACCAAAAAGCAAGGTACAATGCATTTATACAAATGGTATATTATTTATTGGCTTCAATCTATTTCATTTAATACAATGAGGATCATTGACTAAATCTTTGTGTGTCTGCAGGAACAGGATCAGCAGAAGTTGAATTGTCACAAAGAAGCTAATCAATATGCAAATGGCAAGGATATAGATGAAAAGGATGATTTCTTGCATCAAATCAGAACCAAAGTGAGTGAGAGCCATTTTTTTCTTCCCTGTAGCTGCTCTCCATGATTGAAGTACTATGAAGTGATTGGTTTGCATGTGAGACTAATTTGAAATCAGAAGGCAAAAGAACTAGAAAGAGACTAGTTATTGATAATTAAAGCTATTTTATAAAACAGCATGGATGGCTGCATGCATTTTTCGAGTATTGAGTCTCAACTTGACAAGTCTTGGTGCATGTGTGTTTTGGGAGATGAAACTCGGCACCTATGAGCTAGGACATGATAACACTATATCTACGTCACACCCATTGCCAACTGCTGATCCATAATTTCTTTGATAAATCTCGATACCATCCTCAAAAAATTGCAAATAAAGTCTGCAAATGCAAAGCTGTGATCGAACAAAGTTTTCTCACTGCCAACATTCAAAAGAAGCAGAGTATTCTAGCTCATGATTCATGTGTAACAATTCTTCATGATCATCTCAAATCCATCCGTTTCAATGGAGCATGTAACTTTCTAACCACCTTCATTTTCAAATTTCATGCTCTCCTTAAATGCTTAGTACCAAGTTTGATAAATATCTTTTAATATCATCACTGTTAACCAGAAAAGGAGAGAACTTTTAAGATGAGCAAGAGATTGAGAGTTGTGATGGAAAGAAAGGTGAAGGCTGTACTGAATTCCACCTAATTATAGACTTACTAGTTGCCGTGTGATGAGAAAATCTTTTGAGTTCCACACTTTAGTTTTGCCCTTAATTCTTTGATGTGCTATTGCAGTCATTCACTCTGAGACGCACCGGAAAAGCAAAGCCATCTTTATCCTCAGGTCCCACTGCGAATAACAAAGTCAGTGCTATTTTGGAGAAAGCAAATGCAATCCGCCAGGTATTCAGTTTTTCTCACACTTTCTTTCCATCCTCCTCCTGGTTTAAATTTGTTTCCCTTGCTATGGTTAACATAGACAAATTAACACTGGGAAAACATGTCAGGCTGTTGCGAGTGATGATGGGGAAGATGATACTTGGAGTGACACTTGATTGATTTAGAAGGTGGTGCAACTTCATCAAAAGCATATCCTCTTGTTTCCAAGCTACTAAATTTAATGGATTGATCATTTTGGAATGTTTATGATAATTGGACTCTTCTTGATCATCTTGTGAGCTGTGCAACAATTCTCTTGTATTTCTGAGCTGGTTAAGTTGGGGCCATGTCATAAAATGTATATGTGAATAATCCCAATTTCATTGTGTAATTAATTTGTAGCGTTTCTCTTGGTAGCATCTTATTGCGAATATTTGCTTTGATTTTGGAGTTAGGATTTATTCTGTAAGCAATGGAATAGGCTAAGTAGGTCTCATGTGATGTAATTTTCTTCTTCCATGAGGTAATTATTATTCATGCATGATGCCACAATAAGAGAGCACCGAAAAGCTAGTTTCCCTGTGTTCTATCATTTGCTGTTTGGCTGTTTGCTTTGCGCATGCTGTTTATGTACCACATTGAAGCTGTCCCCGTCTTTTCTGCTGTTTTCCATGGATTCATCCTGGACAGTATAAAAGGCAAACATCACAATACAATGGACCGTTTTTATTGATGACACTTTGAATTGAAAGTAGGTTATTTTCGAAAATATTTTTATTTAAAAATATATGAAAAAAATATTATTTATTTATTTATTAAAATTAATTTGGGATATTATTATATTTAAATAATTCAAAAACATAAATTAATAATTAATTTTAACCAAAATACTTTAAAAGCTTTTTAGTGTTTTAAAAATAATTTTTTCCCGCTTCACATTAACATTATTAATATTTTTGAAGTGTTTTTACATTGTTTTATATCAAAAATAAATTAAAAAAAATATTATTTTAATTTATTTTTAAATAAAAAATACTTTCAAAAATAATAGTTTAGAAACAGTCAGATTAAACTGATTCTTTATTCTGCAAATTAACCATCTGCCCTTTACAAACCCAAGTCTTCACTATTCAACAAAATCCAAAGAACATCTAAATTCTTAGGCTGTGCAGGAATGGTGTCAGTGAGAGGGACATCTCCAAGGTAATGAAGACCCACCGATACATCATTTGCAAATTCAAGCCAAACAGTAATGATCGTGTAAATGGCATATCCTTCTACACTCGAGTATTTCACTGTCGCTAAGCCTTGGCAAGGAGATGCGACAAAAAAATAAAAAAGGGGAAAAAAACACATTGTTGATGATACACATGCGTCACTCTTATCTGTCATGGTCCTACTTATCGTTAAAAAGATCAGGCAAGATGGGCATAATCAACACATCCAAATACCTCCAATCAAGCCAAGACACATTTGGATTTCAGATCGGAAAAAGGGCACATAAAATTTAATTCTCATATAAAACAGAACGGTTTATAGCAGATTAAAATAAAATAAGCGATCTGAGGTAAACATCCAGTCTAAAACAAAATTCTCCCCACTATTTGGAATCTAAGATAGCATGTGGAGCCAGTAAATTGGAGGCATTCACATGCCTCACTTCTTCTTCTCAGCACCTCCAGCAGCCCTGTAGGAAAAAGGAAAACAACACACCATGATGAAACAAGAAATCTTTCCAGACAGCAGAAAAGCTTGGATTTCAAATATTCAAGTGAATTCAAGTAACAAAAAAAAAGATCACCGATGTACCTCATCTTGCGGAGAACATTAGACATCTCCTCACGCTTCTTCTTAGCCCTCTTGTGTGTGCCCAACTTTCTTTTAGCTACCTTCAATGCACGCTTATCCTTGCCAACCTTAAGAAGCTCAGTGATCCTCTTCTCATATGGTGCAAAACCAGCAACTTCCCTGATCAAACTCCTGACAAAGAGTACCCTCTTACTGGTTTTCTGCACTCAAACAAGCAAGAAGAAACAGCATCACAACCAGCTACTTGAAATGCAAAAGCTTTACAAAAATCTAGTCTTGTTAAGCAAATAGTAATTAATATGATGCCCCAATGGAACATCTTAAGTCCAAGAAACAAATACAAGGAAGAACAGAAACACGATTACAAGCAAAATAATAAATAAATTAAGGTACTAATGCATTCAAACTGCATCCAGCAGAAATGTAGTTTCACACTCATACAAGAATAAAACACAATACAAATTAGATTAATTAACTAATATAAATTTAATTGGAAACAGCATGATCTGAACATAAAAATGAAAAAAGGTCTCAGTGAAGCTTGCTTGGTAAAATGACTTACCCCTTTGCGATCAGAAGGGCGTGGAGCTAGCTCCTTCTTGGTCACAATGTGCCCCTTGTTCAATCCTACAAAGAGGCCAGTGTTTGGCTGTTTGGGAGCCATTGCCTAAAATAGAAAATGTTAACTTAATATCAACAACCTTCAATAATGTAAAAAATCAAACCATTAAGACAACAACAAGAAATCAAATAAATCATACAAAATCAAAACCCTGAAATATTTCTAATCAGTTTCGGATGCAATCAACAAAGATATCAAACAAAAAACCTCACCAATAACAATTTATACTACAGATGGCAACAGAACACAAAGCCTTTTAAGAACCAAAAAAAGACAAGGACTTCTTTGAATATTCAGTTGATATACAAAATAGCAAAACCAAATATTAGCATAAAAGAATATATCAACAAATAGAAAATTTATCTAATCACAATATTAAGTCCTGCCATTTCCCTAAGGTCCCAGAAGATTGTCAGAGTCCTTGGTTATGACTTCATGACCTTAATTACAAGAAAAACTGCTAACTAAACCCCATAAAAACAACACACACAAAAAAGAAGCAATAGAGGACATAAAGTTATTGGTAATCATTCTGCTTGCGCCCACAATTGAAATTTATCCTCTAAATTAAATCAAAAACAGAAAACTGGAGTCCTTTTCTGTGTCAAGTTTATATGGTACTAATACAGTAATTATAAATTTACAATGATCCAGTTACGCAAATCGAACTCACAAGCTTTCAATAAAGAGAATCAAATGGGTTTTCAAAACTAAAGACAAAAGCTCTGATTCAGCAAACAACAACAAACTCATAGGCAACAGAAAGACACAAGTTTCACATCCTCTTTATATGAGCAAGAAAGAATCTTAGAAAATACATATACAAATTAACATATTTATGTACATCACGCATAGAAAGAAGAAAAGGAGAGAAAAAAAGAGAGGCTATAGATCATAAAAGAGAGAGCTTTGTGGTACCTCAGGCTCAGATAGTGAATGCTGCAGCAGCTGTGCAAACGGGAGGCGGAGCAGATGGAGAAAGTAGTGTGTAGGGTTTTAGGGTTGGCGTTGGATTATATAAAGGGCTGGCCCATTTTTGTGTGTGTGTTTATTTGAAGAGAAATCAAAAGGTGTTTAGGGTTTCATTCGTAAATGGGCCTAATCCAGTTATATAGTTCTTTGCGTAGATGGGCATAGAAATAGGTATATGGTTCAATTAGAAAAGCCCAGTTAAACTTACTCCTATAATTTTGAAGAAGTTTCATTTTCTTTCCTCCCTCAGGCTTGGCCTTTTGCACCAAGCCCAGCCCAGAATGGCAGGGCTCTTATTTCTTAGCCATTTTGTTTTTTATTTGTGTTTTTTCAGGTCCATGAGGGATTTTATTCAATTTTATATGGTAAATTGCTTTTTGCATTTTTTATTATATAATAAAGTTAAAAAATTAAATCAACCAAGTAAAGTTCATATAACCCGGATTGCGGATTTATCGGATTACTAAATATTAATCAAAGAGTTGGGTTGATATTTTTTGGCACTTTCTTTTTATATCTTGTGGTTTTTTTTTTGCTAGTGTCAATTCCATCATTTAGTGTATAAGGTTTTTTTATTGAATTTTATTTTTTAATATTGAATTAATTAGAAATCAATCTTGATATTTTCTATCATATAATAAAATAAAAAAATTATTCAATCCAGTAAAACTCATAACTTAAATAACAATATTGACAAATTGGCGATTGCTTTTGTTAGAAGGGAGATAAGTCATGCCTGGTAATGCAAGAGAAGCTAATGATAAGATACTGAACATCATGAATATTTTTGGCATTAGGGTAACCATTCCGCCCATTTCGTCAAGATAAACAAGACGTATTCTATCATAACTTGTTCTTGACAAGAAAAAAAACGCAGCGCCGATAAATCCATGCTTCAACCATATACAATATAAGAAGCCCACGCATAAGGATAAGTTTCTGCATGCGATCTTTCACTCTGTTTTTTTTTTTTTCTTACTATAATTTCTTCAAAACCAGCAGCAGGTGGACTCTGGTACTTGGTTGATCTTCTTCTCCTTTTTGCTCTTCTCCCTGACCATTCTTTTGATCCTTTTCTCTACCACACAGCAAGCTAAAAACTGAGGAAACCAAGAATGAAAAACTAGCTAAGCGACTTAAT
>Ga0307515_10019201_pt1 | contig 12321 bp, 3 predicted proteins | sample 17_EM_MG_FD_194513 | JGI IMG/M metagenome (GOLD analysis project Ga0307515, IMG submission 194513) | Populus trichocarpa ectomycorrhiza microbial communities from riparian zone in the Pacific Northwest, United States - 17_EM | ecosystem: Host-associated > Plants > Roots > Unclassified | place...
ACATGTGGTAAAACCAATATCCGCTTTGACCGTAGTTGTAAAATCTTGTCTGGTTTGCAATTAGATTTAAGATCTAAATCATAGGTTGGACGAGTCAATCTAAAATAACATCGTACTAATATTAAAGAAAAACAATTTAAACAAGTCGTTTTAGAAAAAAACAATTAGATAAAAAATGAAACTGGATCTCATCTTGATTTTGATTAGGTTTTGGTTTGACTCGCCAGGTTGATTGAATTTAACCAGATTAGCTCTAAATCTAGTTCAACATGAAACTCAAACCATGTCTCTGCTTAGTGATAATCATAAAGCACATTTTAACTTATATTAAACTAATCTTGGTATAGATACCATGCTTATAAGAAGATTAGGCCAAAATCTCAAAATTTATTATACCAAGCAAAAGACACCATGTCTACAATCTTAAGAATGTATATACTAAAAGATTCTTAAAAATGATTATACTATATACTAAAAGATTTGAGGAGTCAATTCAATTTCTATGTTGTTCATATAAATAAGAAAGCACTTGGCCCCTTTTCTTTTTTCTTTTTTCCTCTTTCATAGTTTTTTCCTCTTTCAATTGAATATTTTTATGGCCTATTTAGATGAAATTAGGTGTGCATTTATGGTAAAAAAAAACCAAATTAAAAGACCTAAACTTAATTGTAATATACAATTAAAATATATGGCTAATCTCAAATTCATAATAATTTTCATTTTAATCCAAAAATTCAATTTGTTCATTTTATAGTTCCTAAATTTGAGAGAGAAGAAGGAAACTCGTCGAAAAGTTATTGGTTGTCACGATTTAGGCAACCAAAATGGCCAAACTTGGTATCTAATGGTTATATTTGACGAGAGGAGTTTGATGATGGTTGTTTTTAACCTTCTTCTTGCTTTACAAAAGTAGATTGAGCTCGAGAGAGAATTTGTTTCGTTTGCTTTTGTGCTTTTTTGATCAATTTAAGAGTATTTTGAGTTGAGAGATTAGTTTATTGAGGTTTTTAGGGTATTTCTTATGTGTTTTTGTTTCAAAATAGGTTAAAAGATAGAATTTTAAATCCAAAAACACCATAACCTAATTTTTCAGCCACCCTTAGATGGCCAAAATATGGGTTGGCAAACGACGAGTTATTTGCTCTTATTTTTTTTTAGGAAAAAAAAAGAAAATGATATGTCATCCACCCTTAAAAAAAAGCTCGAATGCGTGGGCCTAGCTTGTAGACCCAGGGGTGTTTGACGTTGTTTTTTTTCAGACGTTACGTCTAGCCCTTTTCTTTATTTTTTTCAATTTAATTTTTTTTAACATAATAATCCATGTCATAACTCAATTTTAGGTTCCTAAAATCATCATTTTTCTTTTATAAAATAAAAAAATTCTAGAAGTACAAGCGATTTGGTTGATAAGAATAGGCTGAAGAGGGATCTAAATGCATAAATGAGAGATGGAAAGACCAAGCTAGATCTTTGCAATATTGGAAACTCAATTGTACCCTTGAAGAAACTAAATGTGAAAGACAATACAAATTCAAGATTAACTTAAATGAACATTAGATGAATTTGCATAAAAATTAAGTTTGAGGGCTTAATTATATTTTTAATAGGCTGGCTTGATTTAATCATGGGCTTAATTAAATATTTAATTAAGTTTAAAGATTAATTTAGGCAAAAATTTAAAAAAATTAATTAAGTGCAGAACTTAATTAAACTTTTAATGGGTCAAATTAATTTTATTAAAGACTTAATTGGTGAAAAATTAAGTTTGAAAACTTAATTTGGGTCTAATTGAGATTGAAATTTTGAAAGATCAAATTTAATTTTTAGAAGTTTAATCAGATGGAATCATGGATGAAATTACAAGAAAATCAAAGTTTAGATATCAATTAAGGGCCAAATTGAATCCATACTCATGGGTTCTTCATCGTACTCTTCATGTTCTTCATTAATTTCAAGCAAAAATCCTCATTTGATTTTCATTTCTTCGTTTCTATTTTTGGATTGTGTTTTTGGGCTTGAGCTTTAGGTCAAGAAGCTCAGCCCACGTAGTTGGGCTGAGCCCTTTCCAAACTTAAAGATGTGTTTCACATGTCTAGTTTTTATCAAAGGAAAAAAAATGCATTTTCTTATCCTTAGGGCACGTTTGTCAAATGTGGTCATAAAACAATTTCTAAGCTTCTGATTTTTAGTTAAGGACATGTTTAGAAAAAGCACCCTGCTAGTTTTCCAACAATGTTTCTTTTCTCTCTTTTTTTATGCTTTTGCCAAATAAATCCTAAATTATTTCCAAAACTTTAGAAAAAAATTTAGTGAACATTTTAAAATTATTTATGGGTCTTGCATGTTTTCTAATCTTTTCATTTAATGTTTAGGATGTGAACTTACACAATAAGATACTGACTCGATATTAAATTTATCTATTTTTCTTCAAAATTTTAGGAAAAAATCAAAATAAATTCTTTATTTAAAAAATACAAAAATATATTTTTATTTGTGTGCATACAACCAAATTTTGAAAAAAAACAATTCATGCATATTTTATAAAAAAAAAATTGCATTTTTTTTCATACTTTGAAAAATACAAAAATTAGTTAATGGGTATTATGACAAGTTTGTGATTATCCATTAAGATTTGACTGAAATTTCAAAAACACCATTAATTTTTGGGCCTTAGAATAGTTAGGTTTTAGTATGATAAGATAGATATCTTCTTACTGATAATAATCTTTTCTTGAACTTTAGACAAACCAATGAATATAAACATGATTTAGAAAAAAAAAAATCAATCAATAATACATTTTATCATAGCTATGGTGCATCAAGGGTGATGCGTCTTTCCATGCAAAACTAGTCCTTTTGCCTAGACTCTTGCATACTTGTAGGTTTTCTAGTAACCATAATACTAGATGACGACTCTTTTAAATCATGATTTTATAATTAATCCCAATACATTCAAAACTCTCATCAATCCAGAAGGCAGATCCAACATTCAATGTTATGCATGCCATGACAATCCATATACCCTTCAATTGTGATATGATTCTTAAATAATTATGTACCTAATATGTAAAAATATAATAGTAATAATAAATTGTTCATGAATATTCGCTTATAATCAAATTTTTATTTTTAATATTTTTGAATTGATCTTTTACATGATTTCATCACATTTATTTTCTTAACATTCAATCAGATACTACATATTATGTTGATATATGTTTTTTTAACTTGCATTGACAATCATGAATTTTCTAACTTGCAACATGCATCTTTATCTTAATTAAAATCAATATATTTATTATCATTTATTAACGCATAATTATTAATTTATTTTATTAAATGCACATAATAGCTTTTCAGTTTGCAGTTAAAATTTCCTAAAAGTAAAAAAAAAAACATTAACAGCATCAGCAACTTTTCTTCTTCTTTTTTGCTTTGATAAAACAAATGCTACATCCCATTGCACAACAGGAAATCAAACTAGTTTAAGCTAAAACTAAAAAGGGTGGAGAGAAGAACGAAACTGGATAGAAAAATAGGGGAAAGATGGGAGACCTGCAGCATTCTCGTTTTTAGTTCAAGAATTGGAAGAATTGGGTTGAGCATTCTTCGATGAAAATAATAGCATAATCTAGTTGTATATGTTCTAATAGTTGTATACTTGATAACCTTAATCCAAAATATTTACTTCGAACAATTGCCCATGAGAATCCAAGCCATCAATCGTATGAATGAATTCCACCATAAAGGGCAGCCTGCATCCAACATCAAGAGCTCCCTTGAAACAATGGCGTGACACCTAAATTTCCTGCTCAACAAATTTCGTCGAGAATGCCACTCCACACTGATCCAATTTCGTCTCCTCTAATCTATACACACAGAATGCTATTTTACAATAGCAATAGCTCATTCTTTCCTAGGAAAACAGGGGGGGGTTTTCCTCATCTATTTCTCCCCTGTCGATCTCGTTTGCTGGAAAAATATTTAACACCAACACAAACGTTGTCATTCATTTATCATCCGCAGTACCTTTTGGGGAAGAGTAAGCAATAAAAAAATTATTTGTTAAATAAAACTATAGGTGCATTAACAAACACAAGAAATGCATGCATTGAAAACAACTTTCCCATCATAATTTTGTCACCGTTGCAAGTCTACTTTGGAGAATCCTTCAGAGGAAAGAAACCTTCAAAACTGCAACACGCCCCTTTTCCTGCATCAAGACATTTGAGTTTCAAATTATCAAGACCAGCAAATAAACCATTGACCTCACAAAATTGACAAAAAGATCAATGCCTAGAACAAGCATGGATAACAAAATGAACTGCAGTCAGGCCACCCTTACACCCCATCCCTTCTGCTTTGCTCCCTCGTGCACACAGTAGAGATTCCAGCTAAACATAGCTAAGATCTTGCTTGGGGGGCTGGGGCATGGGGTAGACATAAAGGAGGCAGTTCGGAATGCACTGCTTTACACACTACTTAGATACAAGGCTTGATACCAGAGTTGAGTGTTAATTTTTGGAGATCACACGTGACTGGGCAATTCATCATACACTCATGGGGCTCTCTCCCGATAATATATGGAACAAGACAGATATCGCATGCACCAGAATTGCAAGTTTCCTAGCAAAATATATGGAGCGTGATAAAGGAACACCCACTAATGTTCAAGCAACTCATGTGAACATATCTCAGAGAATAATGAGGTATGGGAGAGGCCAAAAGGCATGCATGCATGGTAAAGGATGGTCAATGTGGTCATTCAAGCAACATAGCTTTTACCCATGTTAGACAATCTTTTTGTTAGGCATGTTTAATCCTTAATTCCCCAAAGGAGTTAAATGTTGGCCTAGCAGGGTAAAGTTATTTGGAGGTTAAAATGAATAAAGCAACCACCACCAGCACCATCACAATAACATTTCATAAAGTTATAACTTGTAATGCAACCAAACACCCTAGAAACTTGCACCCTTAAAAGCTCCTACACCCGCAACATTCATATCCTCGACAATTAGTTAAGAGAACATTTCACCATCAACTAGTGACACACTCAAGTCTTCACAGGTCAAAAAATCCAAAGGTGATGTAATCTTGAACTGAAACTTATTTACTAACAATAACATGTATTCCCCAGTTAAAAAAAAATACATCTACAATAAAAATGGATGTCCGTACCATGTGAAAACAATTTTGCATCATGAACAGTAACAATATAAAGTTGATTCTGTTGCCAATCCATGAAAGATGGAAGAGATAAAAATAAAGCAATAGCAACAACAAAAACAATAAAAAAAGTTGTATAGTGTCTCACATGATATCAAGCAGCAGATTCAGTTATTTTTCCAATAGTTTTGAGATCGAAGATTTCTATCCAATAGCCATCAGGATCCTTAATGAATGCTATCCCTTTCATTTTTCCTGCAGCCAGACTCACAGATTTGAGCCAAGTAAATATAAACTATAAAATAAATGATGCACCAATGGCAATAAATTCCTTTGTTGCACCATAAACCCAAATAAAACAACTATTTTCCTTAAGTCATTACGCCTGCAATAAGAAAGGAAAACAGAAGACAAGTACACAGTGCAAAGATAAATTTGGTTGAATGTCAATAAATGTGTCTTCAGTAATTCCATTGGAAGTCCTTTTCAGGTTGAAAAGAAAAGACACCAAATTAATGCTTTTTTAGGTGCTTTTCAATGGTTTTGAGATAAAGTATGTCAAGACCTTCGAAAAGCACCAAGCAACAAGCACTTTGGAAAGCACTTCCAGCCACATTACCAAAACACATTCTATGTTTACTACTATAAAGGTAAGCTTTTGAGAGATGGTACTACTCCAACCAAGAAATCATATAACTTAATGGTTAAATTTATTAAAGAGAACTAATTTATATCAATTCCCGTCCTTGGACTATGGATTAGTCAAGAGATTCATATAAAGACAACTGTAGAGGATGAGGGCAGAGTCATCAATGATCAAGTCCATTGAGATAGTCAAATAGGTTGACCACAAACATTGCAGCAAATTACCACACTTTGTACCATTGATTCTATGACACAATGTAAACTTATGGTCCATGAATCAGTAGCACAGAATTTGTTGATGGCATCGTGAACTTAGCTAATATGATAATATGATTTCTCAGTTCATGCAGAAAGTTTCATTCTCACAATATCATATCACCTAGCATATTACTGTTTAAGAAACCATGGCACACATTCTATTCTCCTCCTTTATTCTCTAAACATATACCACCTCAATTTGCTAAATTAGAAGTTTCTTGCCAGAGCATGATTATTGAGAACAGTCTCAAGTCCTAAATCTAAACCTAATTCTTAACCCATACAAAATCCTCACCACTCATGGACCAGTGATGAATCGACATTCCCGTACCATCCTGCTCCAGGATTTATATGTGGCTGTTTTCTTTCCCTCGTCCTCTTGACATGTGCACGTGCGCACAAAAGAAGCAGATGGGTACATCATCCAGAAATTTACCTCTTATTTCAAACTAAAAAAAAATATGTAGACCAACTTGCAGGTCAAACCATTGATTGATGCCATGTATAGGACAGAACCCATGCCCAAAATTAACATCCGTTTTATCTAGCCAAATAGCAAACCATTTAACCTGATCACTACATTACATATAAACTACCAGCTACAAAGTGCAAATCAGATGTTCATGTAATTAACGATAAACTATTTTATCATCTAAAAGAGGTGACTTACCATCCTCGGGTTTTTTGACAAACTCCACCCCTAGGCGTTCAAATCTCTCACATGCCTTGTATGTGTCATCAACAGTAACACCAATATGTCCTGAAATGCAAATAAAAACCGTCAACATTACTTCTTGCTTGGGATAATCATCCTTTACAAATAAAGTACCATAAATCTAAAGAAAAAGAAGGAACTGATCTTGTATGTTAGTTAACAGGAGATGTAGATTAAAATTTCAATGAAAGAGCAGCGCATTATGACTTAGCCCCCCTTGTTTGATGTCAGGTAGAAACTAAACTGTAAAAATGCGACTGTTGATTTGAGCCATGCCAACTGTTAATGCAATCAAAAACTCTTATGGCAAGTTTTGTAAAAATGCAACTGTTAAGTGAAGCAATCAAAAACTCTTATGACAGCCTGGATTAAGAAAGTAACCCTTCCTTTCCGAGGGTTCATTGAGGTGCTTTAGGGTGCAAGACTGCATTCACCAACTCTTCATTTAAGTTTTTCAATTTAAGTTTGAACATTTCTTTAAGCTGAAGTGATTATTGATTTTGACTCAAAATTGACAGAATCATTTATCAAAAGAGACATAAGGAAAGGGGAATTTTAAAGCATATATTATAGCATCGTTGCCAAACACATATTCATTCAACTTGAAGCATTTTGCTAGAATAACTTATTGATTTTGATTCAAAGCAACTTTTCATTGTGATTCAAAGACACCATATACGCCACCGAAAAAACTCTAAAGATCTTGTTCACAGCTTCTGTTCCATTCCTATTAATAAACCACCAACAACACAAAAAACCAGCCCCACAGACCCCAAACTACATTGATACCTTCCTCGAGAAAAACTCATACCTCATATACCCTAGTCTATTTGGTCTTGCATCATGAAAATATATACAGAGACACAGTTAATGGATTACACAATAATAGCATGTCATATTTAATTATATGCATGCCTCTAGTTTAAAATGATATCACTAAAGTGGCCAAAATAAAAGTGTTTTTTAGAAAGTTTTGCCAGCCAAATTGCATTCAAGTGGTACACAGTGCCAGAGATCAACATATCAAAATCATCATTCTTGACTATATGATACCGCTTCATATATGCCACAATTACATGGAAGTTACATGTATTACAATTATCATACTGCTACAAAGGGTGAATCTAGACAAAATCCTCCTGAATCATAAGATCTTACATACCAAAGCCACGCGGTTCTGAATTTCCATTGTGATATTTGAACTCAGGATCACTTTCAGTGCCCCAATTACTGTTGGAAGCATTTAGTTGTCAGAAAATATCAAACACAGGACACTAATAAGGAAAAACAGAAAGGAGAAAAAAAAAACATTGTGTTTTGAGATAAGAAAAAAGAGAAAGAAGTGCATCAATCATTCTAACTGTGTTAATTCAATTGTAGCCTTCCGACCAAAAGTCCAAACTGTTCTTTCAACTGAGTCGCCTGGAGCTGATGCATGATCCTACATCAAACAGATATGTCCACTGTAAAAGCTGCAGAGCATAATGATTTTTTTTTTTTTTAGCTAAATATATGGCACCAAAAGAAGGAAAGGAATGTGGTGAAATTCACAAAATATTAACACTCAAACACACCCCATAAATAACACTAGCTCTTTTAGATGCATTGCTATCTAAATTACCTCATAGCCCAAAAAATACAGGCTGAACTTCATCTCTGGAAAATCCAGTCTCTTTAGCAACCTGAGATTTCCAGAAATGTGAACGTATCATTATTACCGAGGACAACCTATCCATATTGAAAATTTAAAAAGGAGTTGTTATATACAAGTACGACTTAATTTTATAGACTTTTACTCGTATGTGTATCCAAAATGATATGGTAGCACAGAAGCAAAGCATGCCTACACAAACACCATCAATTCACCATCTTGAAACCCAGCGTCATAAGGTTGTCATCATTTAGTATCTTACCAAAGAGCCACTCTTCAACCAAAGAAGGAAAAAACAAAAAACCACCTTTTGGGTTTCGTTGCAAGAGTAAAAATGTTATCTTCCAAAAATAAAAATACCCTCAAGCAACAACATCTCTAACACCATATACTTTGTCAAACACCCTCAAGCAACATCTCTAAAACCATATAACCTGTCAAACACCCTCAAGCAACAACATCTTTAACAGCATATACTTTGCCAAACACCCTCAAAAAACAACATCTCTAACACCATTTACTTTGTCATTATTTCATGCTTTAAATAACAATGGCAAACAATTCCAATATCTTTAACCTCTTTTTTTCCTCGAAAAAAAAAATCAGCACTAAACCCACATAAATTACACGAGACAAAATTAAGGGGGAAAAAATCCTAAATCATAAAATAAGGAAAAACAATATCCCAAATCACCATAATTAGTTTTAACGAGAATAAACTTACTTACCTTTAAAAAAAAAATTAGTTTTAACGAGAATAAACTTACTTACATTAAGAAAAAAAAAAGAAAAAAAAAAATTACGACATGCCCAAAACACGAGAATAGAAGTCAAGACTGACTTTAGGATCCTTAATTCGAAACATCTGCATAAAATATCAAAAAAAAAAATTTACTAAACCCCATCAATTCTAAATCGAAAAGAAAAAGAAAAAAGAAAGGGCTTACAGTTTGTTGCATGATATATCCTTTAGTAGCTTCATCAGGAGTGGTGTGAAGACCTGGATTGTTTGAAGCTGATTCCTTCGCTTCCGATGCCATTGAAATGAGTCTTGGTCGATTTGGATTCTGCACAAACAATTTAAATAACTGAAATTAAGACAAAATCCACTAAAAAATAAAGAACGGAAATTATTTTTGTTTCTTTTAGTTGGCAGTGGTCATAACTAAACCTTAGTAGTTTTAGAATAGAGAAAAAATGGGTTTGGTTTTATTGAAGAAGATTTATTAGTGGTGAATCGAAAGAAAGAAAGGCGAGATAAGAATAAGGTAGCGGCGGTAGCCATGCGAGGGTGAGTAATTATCATTCATTTACCTCTGTGGATTCAATTCATTCCGATTTTGATTTGGGAGTATGTTTTTTATGTTGTTTTTTATTTTAAATATATTAAAATAATAATTTTTTTTATTTTTAAAATTTTAATTTTTATATTAATATAATCAAAAAATTTAAAAATATAAAAAATTAATTTTAAATAAAATTTTTTAAAATTTATTCAATCCTCTTACTCGAAATACAAAACCAAACTTATAAGATATTAATTCAGTTTGATCCAATCAAATTTTTTAATAACCTAATTAACACAAATAAACTTGATTAAATCTTGTAAAAAATAATAAAATATTATCATTTTAATAAAATTAATTAATTTAAATTAACTTGAATTATTTTAATATTAGTTGATAAATCCAATAATCTAATAACCTAGTTAGTAATAATTATTTATTATGTGGTATAGAATTGTAAGACTTTTACCAATGTAAATACCTCATAAATATTTCCTAAATAAATATTAAAAAATTTATTTTAATGTATTATATTAAAGTTTTACATATAAATAAGTATCACTATTTGTATTTTATAGTAAAAAAAGTAAGGCACTAGCATTATAGATGTATTTTTTAGTATTATGATTTTTTAATTATGAAATGAAAAGATGATATCTATGTTTAATAAAGTGAATTGAAAAATATATAAACTAATAAATCAAAAAAAATTGTTAAAGCTGATGACACACTAAAATGGAAAATTGATCTTCCTTGTAAGAAGCAAAAGGAACATGCAAATATTTTACTTCATTTATCCTTTTTTATATATATACGATTAAAGGTTAATTTCGGTTTGTACATACAAATAGTTATTATTTTTTAAATGCTTCATGCAAATAGAACTTATCTATCTAAAATTTAAAACAAAAAAAAAATAAAGATAAATTACAATAATCTTTTTGAAATATTATAAAATTATAAAAAAAATTCAAAAGATTAATTTCTATATAAAAAAATTAATCTAAAAAAATTAAAATAAATATGCGACAGAGCGTATTAGTTAAAATTTAAATTAAAAGAAAAAAAATTAATTAAAATTAAAAAACAAAAGGGAGGCCCGCACCACTGGTCAAAAATGAAAAATTCCAAGCGTACCTAAGCCTGATTTTACTTTTCTAGAAAAAAAAAAAAAGAGGGCCATAAGTTGTTTATTTTAGTGTTTTTTTATTTTTATTTTAATAGACAACACTTTTATCTAGAGCATTATTCAATCAACTTTGATGATCAGAAAATCAAGATCCAAGTTTTGGGATTCAAAAAAACTATTTTCAACTTTTTCTTTATCTAAAAACATCTCAAAATCATTATAGAAACCTTAACAAAATCATTTTCAACCCTAAAACACTCTCTAATTAGTTCAAAATCAAACCGAATCAAAACAAAATTCACAAATCCCAATTTACCTTTTTCCAGCATGTTTAAAGGTGAAACCGCCTTCATTGGACTCTTCTCTCAAAGAACAACTCATTGACACCAAGTTTAATCTTTTTATCATCAACCAAATATTTTCTCTCTCCTTTTTCTTTTTCATCAAGCTTCTCTCTCATCCCTCAATATTTAAGGATTGAAACATAAAAACACCTTAAAATCATTATAGAAACATTAATAAAGTCATTTCCAACCCTAAAACACTCTGTAATTAGTTTAAAACCTAAAATCAAATCGAATCAAAACAAAATTCACAAATCTCGATCTACCTTTTCCAGCATTCTTAAAGGTAAAATCACCTCCATTGAACTCTTCTCTCTAAGGCCAACTCATTGACACTATGTTTGATTTTTTTGTCGTTGGCTAAAAATTTTCTCTCTCCACTCCCTTTTCCATCAAGCTTCTCTCTCCTCAATGTTCAAGGACTGAAACATAAAAACCTTAAAAAATAAGAACCAAATATGTATAGTTTGAAACTTGAGAGATGGAATTGAAGTTTCTCGCACTTTTTGAAAAAAGAGCTCTGTTTTTTTTTCTTTAATTTTGATCCTTGTATTTTCATTTTTTTATTGAACAATAACCTAAAATTGTATTTTATAAAATCAATTTCTAATTTAATATCAGAATATTTTATGACACATCGAGTATGTAAGAATATGCAAATAAAAACAAATCCCGACATATAAAATCATGTGAACATAACTTTCAAGGATGAAATTAAGAAGAAATGAAGTTAAGTTAATAAAATGCAAAACAAATTCAAGAACTTAGAAGGAGAAAAATGGCTTTGAATAGTAGGGTGAATAGTTAAATATAAAGGTTTAACAATATATCTAAATGCTAACATCTTTTAATTTAATTACGAGATGAAATGCCCGCGCGCTGCCGCGGGCTTATAAAACAAATGCACTTAATAGTGTTATAATTGTGAACCAGCGCTAGATAAGTAATAGAACCAGCGCTAGATAAATAATTGTGAACCAGCACTTTAAAACAATTCACAGTGTTTTAAAGAAAAAAAATTACAAAGCTAAATTCTTAATTAGCTCAATATTAAAAAAAAATTGACAGAGACAATTTTAGAAAAAAAAATTACAAAAAAACACCAAAAAAAAAAATCATGTTGGAAA
>Ga0307515_10019202_pt1 | contig 12321 bp, 20 predicted proteins | sample 17_EM_MG_FD_194513 | JGI IMG/M metagenome (GOLD analysis project Ga0307515, IMG submission 194513) | Populus trichocarpa ectomycorrhiza microbial communities from riparian zone in the Pacific Northwest, United States - 17_EM | ecosystem: Host-associated > Plants > Roots > Unclassified | place...
TCCCCACCTTCCTTCCCGGGGTGTTGCACTTACTTTGTGAATCCGCGGAATCTAACCCTTCCTTCAAGCGGACCCGCCTACGGCAGGCCGCTTAAGTCAAACGTTAGCCGTCACCAAACGCACTCGCGAGAGCGGCATCGGCAATTGCATGAAGTACAGCGTCCATCTCTCAGACACCACGGCAGAGGAAACACGCCAAGCGATCCTGGCACTGCTACGCGAGTACAACCAATCCCAGACCGGGCCGAACGAGTATCGCGGGCTCGCGATCGAGATTCGCGACGAAGAAGAATCGATCATCGGTGGCCTGTGGGGAGGATCAAGCTATGACTGGCTATTCGTTCAACTTCTTGTTGTGCCACAAGCTTTGCGAGGTCAAGGCGTCGGCCGCAAGTTGATGTCGCTTGCCGAGGCTGAGGCTTCAAGCCGGGGTTGCTCCGCGGTATGGCTCGATACGTTTGAGTTTCAGGCAAGATCGTTCTATGAACGCCTCGGCTACACCTGTTTCGGCCAGCTCGAAAACTACCCCAAGGGCTTCGCGCGGTTCTTTATGCAAAAGCCGCTCGGCCGTGCTCAAGGCAGTGACGGCTAACCCTTCCTTCAAGCGGACTGGCCTTCGGCCAGCCGCTTAAGTCAAACGTTGGGCGTCTTGAGTGCTTCGCAACACCACTATGCGCTTTAGGCGTATAGTATGCGAATGCTCACCGTCGTCGAAACGTTGCTCTTCCAGCGGCAGTGGCCGCTCTACTGGACGGAAGAAGAACGAGGCGCCTTCGCGGGATACATCGCAGAGCGCCCTACTGCCGGAGATGTCGTGCCCGAATCCGGCGGCATTCGCAAAGTGCGTTGGGGTCGAGCAGGTTCGGGCAAGTCGGGCGGCGTGCGGGTGATCTACTTCACTCGCACTGCAGAGGGTGAAGTTGTCTTACTGACCTTGTACGCAAAGGCGAAGACCGACAACCTCACTGGCCCAAAACTGAAGGAGATCCGCCGTGCCCTCGAAGAGTAGACCTCTCAACAAGACCGAATTGGCTGCCTACGAGGCCAAACGCAACCTCGCGGAAGAACTGCTGCAGTCTGTCCGCGAGATGAAAGCAGGCCAGGTTCACGTTGCCTCGTCGCCGGTGATCGAGGCGAGAAAGAAGACCGGTCTGTCTCAATCGCAGTTCGCCGCGCTCATGGGCGTGTCCGTTCGCACTTTGCAGGGTTGGGAGCAAGGTCGCAAGCAACCAAGCGGCGCGGCTCGTACGCTCCTCGCCATCGCAAGTACCAATCCAAAGGCTGTGTTGGCGGTCGCCGGCAGGTAGTGTCTGGTACACGAGACGCCCAACCCTTCCTTCAAGCGGACCCGCCTACGGCGGTCCGCTTAAGTCAAACGTTAGGCCCACCGGGAATCCACATGCCGATCCTTGCCTCTGCGCTTATCGCCGCGAGTGCGGCCGTAGTTCTTGGGCTGGGTTGCGCTCACCTTCTGTTCACGTTCCGCGGAAACAAGTTCTATCCACGAGACTCACAGCTGTTGGTTCAGATGAAAGAGATCTTTCCCGTCATCACGCGCCAGACGACCATGTGGAAAGCATGGGTCGGGTTCAATGCGAGTCACAGCTATGGCGCAATCCTCTTTGGGCTCGTCTACGGCTACTTGTCGCTCGCCGAGCCGGCTGTTCTCTTTGGGTCCTGGTTCCTCCTTGTCGTTGGCATGGCCATGCTCGGAGGCTACGTCTTTCTCGGCTGGGTCTACTGGTTCAGCATCCCGTTTCGTGGCATCGTCTTGTCTACAGGCCTCTATGTTGCAGCCCTCCTGGTGCGCTGGGCCTAACCCTTCCTTCAAGCGGACGTGCCTTCGGCACGCCGCTTAAGTCAAACGTTAGGCCTCGCCAAACTCACCTCGATCGACTAAACGGACTCAGTATGAAGATCATTGTTTCAACAATCGTCGCTGCACCGATGCATGAGGTCTGGAGCGCTTACACCACTCCGGAAGACATCAAGATATGGAATGCAGCTTCTCCTGATTGGCATACCATTGCTGCCTCAGTCGACCTTCGACCCGGAGGCAAGTTCTCGTCGCGCATGGAAGCCAAGGATGGCTCGTTCGGATTCGACTTCGAGGGTGAGTACACAAGGGTCGTGCCACACCAATTGATCGAGTACGCCTTCGGCGATCGACTTGCAGTAGTTGAGTTCGCGGATGGTCTTCAAGGGGTAACCGTGAAGGTCGCATTCGATGCCGAGACGACACATCCTGAAGAGCAACAACGTACAGGCTGGCAAGCGATCCTGGACAACTTTGCCCGCCATGTGAAGGGCAAAGTCGCTTCTGAGTAGCCACCCATCCCTGGGGCCACAAAGGTGAGGCCTAACCCTTCCTTCAAGCGGACATGCCTACGGCAAGCCGCTTAAGTCAAACGTTAGGCCGCACAAATATCACCCGCCGCAGCCTCGGTAAAGATCAAGCGCCATCGATTGTCGGGCGCACTTCGGATTGCCAAAATCATGCACATGCTTCATCACATCTCCTTTGCAGTAACCGACATCGAGCGCGCTGCCAAGTTCTATGACCACGCACTGAAGGAGCTGGGATACGTACGGGTTTTTGAAGACTTGCGTCCCGGAGAAAATGGTCAAGCCGTCGGCTACGGCCTCGAAGGGCAAGGCGACAAGTTCTGCATTAAGCAGGCCAGTGCGTCTTCGGTAGCCCCCGGTCATGGTTTTCATCTGGCGTTCGCCGCGCCAAACCGAGACTCCGTGCACGAGTTTCATAGACAGGCACTCCTGCACGGAGGCAGCGACAACGGAGGTCCAGGCCCGAGGCCTGACTACGGCCCCAACTATTACGCCTGCTTCGCAGTCGATCCAGATGGTCACCGCGTAGAGGCGGTCATCAACAGTGCTGCGGCCCAACCCATGCCGTGAAAGAATGGGGTCTCTCTTGCGTGTAAGAAAACCCATGTCTCTCTCACCGACGCTGCGGCCTAACCCTTCCTTCAAGCGGACTGGCCTTCGGCCAGCCGCTTAAATCAAACGTTAGGCGGCTCAATGTCTTCACTTCGAGATCAATTTGAAGGCCGAGAATTCGATTGGTTCGCCATCGATTCGGCTGGCAATCTTGGGCACTTCTCGTCCGCAGGCTTTGGACCTGTTCCTACGTGCATACTTGAGCGCTTTGCCGAAGCTGATTCGTTGCCTGAAGAGATTCTTCGTCTCCCGGTCATTGGTGAAGCAACATCCCATCTCAGCGGCAATGTCACGGAGTGGATGGAAGTGGCGCGCCGGGGCTTGTACTCGTTCGACTGGAAGCACTCGACTGGGCCGTACCATCGTGCAGCAACGCCGCGCGCAGTGATACACGTTTCTGCTCTTCCGCCGCAGATGATCGCAGCCCACTCAATTGCCAAGTTCCCAGGCGTCCGCTTCAGTGAGCTTGTCCAGTTCTGGCCTGAGAGAGAATGCGGTTGTGTGTAGAGAGCCGCCTAACCCTTCCTTCAAGCGGACCCGCCTACGGCGGTCCGCTTAAGTCAAACGTTGGGCGTCATAAGCAACCCTCACAATCCAGCGAATGCATCTTGACCCAATCATCATTCGCCGCTTCAAAGAACTGAACGCCAAGGCCGAGGCGGCACTCGCCGCGAAGGTAGTGGACTTCACCACGACTGAAGGCAAGCCGTACTACAAGATTCCGTCTGGCCTATACAAGGAGTGGGCAACTAACGTACTCAACCTTCTTCATCGCACATTTGGAGAGTCGAGCGTCCACTACAAGAACCTCGCCGACCACTACGCGAAATTTGAAGGCTGGGTCTCAGACTTCGATGACAGCTATGGAATCTTCCGCGCTGCGCGGGAAGACTACGAAGGCGGTTACCTCTTTAACATCCGGACTCTGGCCAAGGCGGAAGTCCTATCCGACGCCATAAGCCAAGCGAAGGAATTGCTGTCATCTGGCTACAAAGATCCGGCCTGCATTCTTGCCCGAGTGTCCCTAGAGGCGGCGCTCAAAGACCTGGCGAGCAGGCACGGGGTCACCGAAGGCAAGCTAGATCGAATGAATGCCGACCTAACGAAGGCAGGCGCTTACAACATGGCCAAGCAGAAGCAGATCACAGCTTGGGCAGAGATCGGCAACAAGGCGGCTCACGGAGACTGGACTCAGTACACAGCGCAAGACGCGATTGCCATGGTGGCTGGAGTTGAATCCCTTGTTGCCGACCTGTAGCGCCCGAACGACGCCCAACCCTTCCATCGAGCGGACTGGCCTTCGGCCAGCCGCTCATGTCAAACGTTGGGCGTCATCTTCTAGAGAGCGAGTCATGCGAACAGGAAGTGCAAATTCAATGAAGCGCGCAGCAATCCACGTTTGCCAATTGGGATGGTTCGCGTTTAGCGCCCTAGTAGCCGTGTCTACACCTTCCCGTGCACAAACGGAACAACCGAAGATGGTGGTGATGGCGGCTTCAGAAGATGCCGAGGGCGGAACTCAGGCAGACCTAACGCCGCAAATGCTCAAAGCGCTAGAGAAGCGAACTATTGAATCGGTCGAAGCCAAAACACGCGCTCACATGAAATCCACGGGCCAATCGACTTCAACACTCCCCAAGTTCCGGTCCGAGTCGCACTATGTCGAGATCGGCGGCATGAAGCTCGCTGTTGTGCGAATAAAGGTTCCCAAGATCGCCAATCAAGTTTTTCTGTTTGGCATTAAGGGCTCCGAGCTGCGAAGAGTGGTCTGCATACGCACCGCCATGCTTGAAGAGAACATCCCAATCTTTTCTGGGCCCTGTGGGGAAAAGGTGAAGGAGACGTATGGCATTTCTCTCGTTCCTAATTGATCAGCAATCATGGGTGAGTCGCGAATGACGCCCAACCCTTCCATCGAGAGGACTCGCCCCGGCAAGCCGGGTCGAGCCTCTCATGTCAAACGTTAGGCCGCGCTTCAAGCCTCGTCATGGAAGCGCATCTGCCGTTCGTTGCACCACAGAGCGTTCCCGAGAAATACAGCTTGTCGCAGGCGCTTCGAGCTTCGAGCTTCGAGCTTCGAGCATTCTCTCAAGGCTGCAGAAAAAGTCGGCGCAGGCTGTCCGCCATTCGGCGGACAGCGTACCGTCGCATCAGTTCGAACGAAAGGGGAATGCCGAGCACCTATTCAAGCATCTCGTGCTCTCAGTCGAAGGTTTCAGGTCGGTTTCACTGCATCCGTCACGAAAGCTTGCGCAGCTCGCGTCACCAATCTTCAGGTTCAGTTCAAGTGTCGGTCGAGCAGCCTGCGCATCCAGCGTTGGTATGCTTCGCATTCAAATGAAAAGTAAGGTCGCGTCTCCGCGAGCGCGGCCTAACCCTTCCTTCAAGCGGACGTGCCTTCGGCACGCCGCTTAAGTCAAACGTTAGGCGTCACAAACTGAGCTGATCACATGAAGCCAAAGTCACACACGCTTTTTCACTTCACGAAGAGCCGCGAAACACTACAACTCATCCTCAAGAACGGCTTCTGGCCGCGTTACTGCCTAGAAGACGTCGGATGGCTTGGCATTCCCGACGCTGACTTCGTTGCATATCCGATGGTCTGCTTTTGTGACATACCTCTATCAAGGACGGATGAGCACGTGACCTTCTACGGTGACTTTGGCGTTGGCATGTCAAAGGAATGGGCCGTAAAAAACAACCTGAATCCCGTCTTGTACATGGCAAGCCAAAACACACTTGCCAAGTCACTTTCAGACCTTGCATCAACGGCAGGAACCTTGTCAGACACAGGCGAAAGAGAAGTCGCCTTGAATAACTTTCGGCATCTCGCTGGTCACATCAAACCAAGCGAGGGAACGATGGTCGTTGCTGGTAAGCCCGTTCAGAAGGAGTTCTACCAAGAGTCCGAGTGGCGCCTCATCCCACGAGACCCCAAGATCTCAGACTACCTCGCACGCAGCGACTTCGAAAATGTCGCGGGACGTGACAAAGAGAACGAGAAGGTAAAGACTCAATCGATGCTCAAGTTCGTCCCAAACGATGTTAAATACATATTCGTTTCGTCTGACTCCGATATTCCGGCAATCATCAATTTCATCCAAACGGAACTAGATTTGTTTCCCAGTGCAGACCTAAAGGTCCTCATGTCTCGGGTCACATCCATCGAGAGCGTCAGCAGAGATATGTGACGCCTAACCCTTCCTTCAAGCGGACCCGCCTACGGCGGTCCGCTTAAGTCAAACGTTAGAGCGCATGAAATTCACCCCTCTCTTCGCTGGCGGCGTCTTCGTTGTCGCGTTGTTTACATGGCCCAGCTCCAGTTTGCTACTTGCGGGGCCAAGTGTTCCGGGGGTTGATCTCATCGCCCGCTTAGTTGCATGCGCGATCATCGCCGTGGGCTACAGCATCTTCGTCGCAGCACTACTGTATGCAGGTCGGCAATTCCCCTCTGACTGGCCTCTACGGCGAAGGCTTCCTGCTATGTGTTGCCTCGCAATTGCCGGTGCAGTCGTGGCCCCGTTCGCCACGCTCCCGGCATTGCTGCTGCTCAAGAGCGTCTGCAGTCAATCTACTTTCCCATGCTCCGAGCCAGAGTTTCTATCGCTCGTTCCCCACGCGCTACACGTCGCGGCCGAATACCCGGTAGCTCAAGTTCTTCTCGCAGTACCAGCCATGCTCCTGCTACTGTGGTTGAGTCAATATGGCTTCCTCCGGCAAGCTCCTGCTCACTCATAGAATGCGCTCTAACCCTTCCTTCAAGCGGACCTGCCTACGGCAGGCCGCTTAAGTCAAACGTTAGCCATCTGAAATGTGCAGTCGAGCGGAACTCTGGTCTATCCTTGCATTAGCGATGTTCGTGCTCGTCGCGGCAAGAGCGGCACTTCTTCAACATCGGTTCGCCGCTCTTGTAAAGAAGGAACTACCGCTCTTGTGGGTTGAGTTTGGCAACTCGAAACACTGGTGGAACGAAGAAGACGATCCGCATCGGGTTGCGTGCTTCTCCTATGTCATTCAAGGGCTGTATCGCGGTTCAACCAATGAAGCACTCGTTGAGGCAGGAAATAGAAGCCGTCGTTGGAACTTCGGAAGTTTCGCCGCACTGTTTGTCGCAGGCGGTGTGTGGGCGACACTCAAGACGGGGCCAAACATTGGCTGCCTCTGGCCGTTCTAAAGAGAACAAGCTTGCGCCTCATCTCGCAGATGGCTAACCATTCCTTCAAGCGGACCCGCCTACGGCGGTCCGCTTAAGTCAAACGTTAGGCGTCTATGAATCCCGCCGGCGCGCTGTTCGGAATATTACTCGGCCTCCTTCTGTTGGCCGCCGCCTCTATCGCTCCGCCACTACTGGTGGTCTTCTCTTCGCGTCGCCTCGGGCTTAGACGGTGGCTGTGGGGTGCAGCAGCAATCCTGCCAAGTGCATTGCTCTGGCTAAATCTTCGGGTCGACATACCGCTCATGAAGCCAATTCCTCCTTGGGCCTATGTCGCTGTTACGCTATTGGTCTATGTCTGCTTCAGAAGATTCACAAGACACCTTAAGCCCTTGCCTGTTGCCGCTGCCACCGAAGGTCCGTAGCTCCATGGTTTCCACTCAATCACGTCATCGTCGGTCATGCATCTCGGGTCGACATTGAGGGGCACACCAGTCATGTGCGGCAAGCGTTGCAGCGCGCTCCAAGGTGTTCTTCCTCGTTCTTCACAAGCGACGCCTAACCCTTCCTTCAAGCGGACCTGCCTACGGCAGGCCGCTTAAGTCAAACGTTAGGCGTCACAGGACACGCGTGAACCGTCCCGAGTGAACGCTCATCTATGTTGACTGCCGAGACACTAAACTCACGTAACCATCTTCACCCACTCGCCTCACCGTGAATCAATCCCAAGAGATTCCGCTGCAATTCACGGTTGAATCCGTACTTCAGTTGCTCAAGCATGGCTGTGCACCCGAGACCTCTCCGTATAGCCACAAGCAAATCGCAGAATGGTGTGATCGCTTTTGGTGTCAGTACCTCGATGTAGATGTACCGCCTGACGTCGAACGATTGCTGCCCCTGCTCACTGACGTTGAAACACAGTGGGACCTCTACCTAGCCAACACCTTCTCGCTCGAGCAGCTTCGGAACAATTCGTTTGAGAGCGTTCGGCTTCCAACAGAGTGGTTCCAAGACTGGTTGCACCAAGCAAATGCGGGTGTTATGGGAGGCAAGAGTGACGCCTAACCCTTCCTTCAAGCGGACCCGCCACGGCAAGCCGCGCCTGGCCTTCATTTCATTCTCGGCCAAGCGCACCTCGCCGCGGCGGTCCGCTTAAGTCAAACGTTAGGTTGCAAGCCGCGCATCGAAACTTTCAATAGGAGGACCAGCATGATGCCGCAGAGAAGTGAATCGAAGCGCCTCGAACTTGAGCGGCGCAGCCAACAGTTGGAGATCCAAAAGCTTGCACTCGAGCGCGACAAGGCAAAATGGACTTCCGTGTCAGTATTCGTAGCGGCTATAGCAGCAATCTTGACCTTTGGCCTTGGCATCTGGAGCCAACGTCAGCAAGCGAAGAGTCAATTCGAGATCAAGGCCGCAGAACTGGTTCTCAAGGCTGGGTCGGTCGCTGAAGCCAAAGCCAATGCCGCTGCTCTGATTGCGCTATTTGGCGATCGCTTGCCAGCAGACTTCGGAAAGACATTCGATGAAGGGAAGCTAGACGCGTTCGGCGCCGACATCATTGGCGCGAAGACCGAATTGCTTAAGCTATTTGCGGATAGAGGATTGAAGTGCGAGCAAAAGCTTGCGGCCATCGATCTATGGAAGCAGCTCTTCCCAGATGACAAGACGTTCAAACATGAGTTCAAGTGCAAAGATGCAACCTAACCCTTCCTTCAAGCGGACCTGCCTTCGGCAGTCCGCTTAAGTCAAACGTTAGGCCGCACAAGAGCGCCACATCGAAGCAGGAATGTATGGAGAGTCCACTCGGCTCACCTCACAATCCACAAAGCATTCTTCATTACTACAACCGTCAGTCGTCGCTCAAGGAAGAACACAACGCATGATCAGTGCCGCATTCATCTGGGAACCTGGAACCTACGACACAGAGTTCAATGAACTCAACGCGCTCATCGAAGAAGCAGCGGTATCCACGCCAGGCTTTATCGGTGTCGAGTCGTGGACCAGCGAGGATGGCAAGCGCAACAATGCAACCTACTATTGGAGCAGCCTCGAAAGCCTCAAGATGCTCTCGGTACATCCCAAGCACATTGAGGCAAAACGCCGCTATTCCGAGTGGTACAACGGCTACCATGTGGTCATCTCTGAAGTCATCAAGTCATACGGCGATGGAGCGTTTTCTCATCTCACGCCGTCGGGCAAGAGTGCGGCCTAACCCTTCCTTCAAGCGGACCCGCCTACGGCGGTCCGCTTAAGTCAAACGTTAGGCGTCACGACCCCACCTGCCATGATCACACTTCTGCCGATGCGTGCCGAGGCTTTTCCCAGCTTTGTTGAGCAAGCGACGCTGCTCTTCGCTCATGAAAATGTGGCCGCGGGCCGTTGGAGCGATGCGGGGTCGATTGAGCGATCACGCGCAGAGAACTCGAAGCTTCTTCCCGAAGGCATAGCAACCTCCGGGCAGTTTTTGTTCGAGATCACCGATCCGGAACTCCTGAGTCCGGTCGGCTACCTCTGGCTCGCCGAGATGCCGCGAAACTCGACAAAGTTCGCGTTCGTCTGCCAGATATATGTTGAGCCAGCGCATCGCCGTAAGGGCTACGCACGCGCCGCCTTGCAGACGGCCGAGCGGTTTGCCGTCGATCACGGCCTTTCGGGCGTCGGACTTCACGTCTTTTCCCACAACTCTGGCGCTCGGGCGCTGTACCAGGCCCTTGGATATCAAGTCACAAGCATGAACATGTTCAAGCCGTTCGGTAAGAATGACGCCTAACCCTTCCTTCAAGCGGACCTGCCTACGGCAGGCCGCTTAAGTCAAACGTTAGGCGTCATGCGCAACTACCTAGATGTACAACGTCAACTTTGACGACTACGACAATGACAGAACAAAGGACATATGCTCTCCACGAGCACTGCGACGCAGGGCGAGATCGAGCGAAGCTCTTTACGTTCTTTGCACAGAGCATTGGCTACTCCATCATCCCGGGCAGATACGGAGGTGAGCTGAATAACGACATGCTGGCCCTCGGCGAAAAGTATGGACATACCGTCCTTGTTCTCGGCCTAAAGGCGGTTGAACCAGGTGGCGCGATTCGCATCGACACCATGTCACTGGGACCGTACAAGCAAATGTCACCTGCGTGGCTCGATGTTCTTGTATTTTCTCTAGGACTTTCGGAGGAAACGATCCATTTCGCTGACGCAATCAGCTTCGCAAGAGACTCAGGAACGCTTGCACTTGAACTCGTGTTTGTGGAACCGGCGACAAGCATATTCAGCACCGTAAAAGTTGCATACAACGGTGACGCCTAACCCTTCCTTCAAGCGGACATGCCTACGGCATGCCGCTTAAGTCAAACGTTAGGCCTCGCAGAACGGGCGATCTGGTCATTCGTCACGCTGCAAGAACCGTCTCGCGACAAGATCGCCTATGGTGTGTGAGAGACTTTGCGCTCGTGCAAAGTAAAGGAGTCGCGCGTTGGGTATCACCAAGATCGGTGTATTGCTTGTAGTCGGGGGGTTGATTTGGCTTGGAGCAGAGTATTACGAGAATCGCAAGCGCCCGTCCCGGCTGAAGGTTCCTACAGAGGCTGAATTGAGCGTGGTGACTGGAACTGCCTCAGGTGCGCGAGTCGTGGAGCACAAGACTAAGAAGGGAGTGCTGGCGAGCCGGTACACAGAGCTTGATATTGACTCTCCAACGGGATTGACGACCGTTCGACTCAGCGGCCCGAATTCCGAACAAGTCCTTTCAGGTGTCGGAGGTCAGACAGTGGCAGCCACCTTCGACCCAAGGGAGCAGAACTTCGTGTACGCGTTGAACGCAACTGGACGCTCTCTGATCGCATACCAAACCACCGCCGCATACAAAAAGCAGATCTCAGACTCAGAGAGCGGTGGCTACGTGGCCGGCTGGATCGCTGTGGCGCTTGGCGTAGGCGGCGTAGTCGTGGGCAGGAAACTTCGTGGAAGCTAGCCGCTGATACGCAGCCAAGCGAGGCCTAACCCTTCCTTCAAGCGGACCCGCCTACGGCGGTCCGCTTAAGTCAAACGTTAGGCCGCACCAAATTCTCCCGCTACTACACTTCGAACATGAACAAATTCGTCCCCTGGCTTATATCCGCGGCTCTTGCCATAGCGCTCATTGCCGTCACCGTCCACTACAACGGCGTCGTCGCGGCAAAGGACGCCGAGCTACAAGCCGTGAATGAGAGGAATTCGTCACTTTCCACACAGGTCAGCGTTCAGCTAAAGGCCGCCGACGACAAAATCAATGCGGCCAATGAGAAGCTGCAGCAGGTTGCCACTGAGGCACGCACCAGAATCCAGGCTCTCGCGGCCGAGGCTAACGAGAAGCTTCAGGCAGCAAATCAACCAGAGCCCACCGTTCTCGTGTCATTCCGAAAGGCCTTTCTCGGCAGCGGACACGTAGCCATGATTAAGAATTCGTCGTCACAGTCAATTTCCGTTTCGTTAGTTGCCGAGCGGCCGTCTACAAACCAACGGAAGCCGTTTGAGATCACCATCGACGGCAGCCAAGTCAAAGAGATCGGCGAACGTGAAGGTTGGGCGTTTCTCAACGGCGACGCGCTCAAGGTTTCTCAGCCAGGTCACAAGCCTCTCTCCTTCTCTTTCCGGTAGCACGGCTCATGTTCATGCGCGTGCGGCCTAACCCTTCCTTCAAGCGGACCTGCCTACGGCAGGCCGCTTAAGTCAAACGTTAGGCCTCAGCAGCAGTCCCTCAGTCACAATCGCTCGAAGGAGTCCACTCGTGAGAATTGAGAGCATTGATCATCTGGTCCTTACCGTGCGCGACATACCCAAGACAGTCGAGTTCTACAAACGAGTTCTTGGGATGGAGCACGTCTTGTTCGAAGGTAATTTCAACGCTCTTCACTTTGGAAGCCAGAAGATCAATCTGCACCCGTTCCGCGCGGAGTACCTCCCTCACGCAGACATCCCTGCGCCAGGAACGGGCGACATGTGTCTCGTCTGTGAAGGAGGAATTGCGGAAGTCGTTCGAGAACTCACGACGCACGGCGTTGAACTCGAAGTTGGGCCCGTCGAGCAAACAGGGGCAAGAGGGCTGATGATTTCGGTGTACATCAGAGATCCGGACAGGAATCTCGTCGAGATTGCCTGCTATCAATAGCTATCCCATGCCCTCCACCGCATTCAAAGGCTTTGGGCATCCGCCTTCGAAGATGAGG
>Ga0307515_10019203_pt1 | contig 12320 bp, 8 predicted proteins | sample 17_EM_MG_FD_194513 | JGI IMG/M metagenome (GOLD analysis project Ga0307515, IMG submission 194513) | Populus trichocarpa ectomycorrhiza microbial communities from riparian zone in the Pacific Northwest, United States - 17_EM | ecosystem: Host-associated > Plants > Roots > Unclassified | place...
GTCACCTATGGTTATACAAACATTATTATAACTTTACACATTACCATCGGATTGTTTCGTCACTATTTAGATACTAATTTTGTTAGGAAAACATTTACTAACGACATTACATTCAGTTATTGTTATTCAAAAAAACTTCTGATTGGTAATTTTTATTATGTTGGTAAGTCTTATGAAATATAAACACCTATGAATTTATAGATAAAAAAAACACGCCAAACAAAAAACTTACTAGAATTATTTTATAGGTAATTTCATCGATGAATATGTCATATCACCGACACATAAAATTATTTGTAATTTTATTGGTGATTTATTTTATATTACCGACAACGAAATCTATCAGTGATTTATATATTGTCAGTGGCATTTCATGTAATGTTTTTCAACTCTCATAAACTTTTCGACATACTTGGTTCGTCGGTAATTCTGTCAGTAACGTGTTTAAATTTTTTTTTAGAAAAGATCCAAATAAATAGACTAGAAAAAAATTAAAAGAAATAAAACTAAAATAAAAGGATAAAAAACTAATAGCATCCCTATTTTTTTAAAAAAATGGCAATACCTCCCTTATACTATAAAAAATTCATGTACCTACAAATATACATGAATAAATAAAGTCACAAATCAGTTGATTTTATTTATAATTAATATGTTTTTATAAATTGATTATTTTATAAGATGAATAAGGCAAAGATGAACAGGAAAATATAATATTAAAAAATATTTATTTCTAACACTTAAATCACCATCTAAACTTAAACTTTAATTGGAGACTCAATTTAATCCTAAAAAACATATTATTTAACACATCCTAATCAATACCAATCTATTTTTATGAAAAACGCATCCTAATAAATTATTTCAAAATTAATATCAAATCTTAAATCACAATATTATTTTCTCCTAGCACTTGCATTACCAAGTAAACTTTAAATTGAGACTCAATTCAACAACAAAAAAAACTAATTATTTTATGATAAATGGTTTCTAGTCAATTTCTTCCAAATTTACACCAAATCCTAAATTGTAATTCATTCCCAACATACTAAAATTTTAGACATAACTTTAAATTAAGATCCAATCCAAGTCAAGTCCCAAATAGATATACGTCAACCATCTTTTTCAAAGTTGTCCCTGCTAACATATTATTTTGCTCACCAACACATGATCATTTTATCGGTATATACCAAGGAACACAACGAAGAAACATTTTATTAGTAAATATTATTGTAATTTACCAATGAAATATAGAATTATTTATCAATATTTTTTGTTGTATTTGTTATTTTTCTAGTAGTGAAAACCATGAAAAACTAAAAGAAAAAAATTGCTATAGTTTTGAGTTTTTATGAGAACGTTGTTCATTGATGATGACGATAAGATGACAAATCTCTAGAGGATAAGTGGCCAGAAGATACAGTCTCATACATTAATTGCATGTACAATTTGTTTTCGTGGCCAGTAACGTATAAATCAGGTTTGATTAGAGAGAAATGCATTCGAGTATAGAAACCAACCTCGGGTGTACCAGTCGTATTCAAGGTCGGCATGTCCAAAACATTGAGTGTTTTGGAATTCTCAGGCCATCAATCAAGACTTTTAAGAACCTAAATCGAATTTTGAAAGAGTAATAGGCAAGCGAAATGTCTAAGCTAAATGAGAAACCGAATGGAGGTAAGGTTTATTTGCGATATCTGCACGATCTTTGTGGTATATATCATAACCCCTGGCCATCGTATATAATATACACAGAGGACGACGGTGGCTTTACATGTGGTTCAACGGTGATGATAATCCTTCTGACCTACCACAAAAAGGCTCAGCCTCTCAATTTTATCTGTTCCTTTCTTTTCTTGAAGGTGTTATCTTGTCAACGTCAGGCTACAATAAAGAGGAAAAGGGCGATATTGCACTCACTTCTTCAATGATTTTCCCTCTCCTCTTTCATTTTTATTGAAGATAGGATACCGGCTGTAGGTTTTCTGAAGTAGCTAATCAACTGCATGGTATAGCGACTGTAACCCATCCATAACCCTAACTCAATGAAGCATGCTCTAATGGCTGTTGAAAAATAAAGATCCTAAAAGTTCTAACTCTCGCTTTCACATCAACCCTAACTCTCTGTTGAAAGGCCTTGTTTGAAGGATCAGATTGAGTGGAAGCTAATGCCAAGTGCAGCGATAATCATGATAATATAAAAGAAATAAAACAATTAATTAACTGAAATAACTATTAATGGTGGATAATTGGCATATCTAGCAAACAGTCTCTATTTATATTTATATATTTAATTTAGACGTTTGCAATGAAATTCATTTTTTTCTTAAATTAAGAATGATTTTTTTTAATAAAATAGATAGCAATTTCTCATATCAAATTTTAAGTAGATTATTCATATTAAAAAAAACTGATATTATTAATAAATAAAAATATTTTCCCCACCTCTTTCTTAAAATTAAAATCCCAGATGATGGAGTAGAAGCAAAGCTAATTACTAATCAAGAAACACAAATTATTATAAATTCTAAAGAAGAAGGACTCTTTTTTTTTGGGGAAATTTGAGAAGAGAAGCAAATAATAACTGTTAATTCACATTACGAATAGCAATACAGGATATGATACATATCTCTCACACACAAAACTTTCTCGGTTAAAGACAGCTGGAATGTCAGCAATTTAGTAGACTGCCACGTGGTCTACTAATCCTCCGTTTCTACTCCGTTAGATCAACCGCTCTGATCCAAAACCGAACCGTCGATCCCCAAATCTGAACGTGGAAACTAACGGAGTATTACCATAAAAAAAGAAAAAGAAAAGGGAAACAAGACAAAAAAGAGACTACCGGCACATGACATGATTAGGAAGAGATGGATGGGTGATCAACTTTTCAAGCGAAGCAAAAGCGTCCTCCTTTGCACACTTTTATCTCAAGTCTCAACTGAAAAGAAGAAAAGAGAGCATCAGATCAATCCATGTCCTTGCTGCTACTGATCCCTCACTGCAAAGCTTAGTGCTTCATTTTAAGTGATGGCGGGAGAATTTCAAGAACCATTTAGCCTCAGCAACTGCATTAGCTTTCAGGTAACTTATCTTGTTCTTGAAAGTTATCTAATTTTCTTTTGACGTCTTATTTTTATTTACTTATCACCCAATATCAATTTTACTTGGAAAACTTTCATGTTCTCTCGTTCTGGGAGGAAGTTATCAATTTTTCTTCATTGTTCAGCAAAAAAAAAAAAAAAAACTTTTAGTTTGTGATACTTGAAATTGGCTTGCTTGAATTTTTTTTTGCTTGTTTGATGTTCTGCTAGCGAGGGTATATTATGAATTTGTTAACATTTCTGGATTGGACAGGTAGATTCTCTGCACTCTGGGTCCATATCCTTTGGAAGATTTGAGAGTGAAGACTTGTCTTGGGAGAGAAGATCGTCTTTTTCTCACAATAGGTATCTTGAAGAGGTTGAAAAATGCTCAAAACCAGGTTCTGTAATCCAGAAGAAAGCTTATTTTGAAGCCCATTTCAAGAAGAAGGGTATTCTGCGTCCGGATTCACTTGACGGCCTGAGTGGGAGGGGATGCCAGAACTGCGAAGATGACGAGTACGGAAATTTGGGTCAAGGAGAAGAAGATGATGATATGAACGGAAGTTGCAATTATTCTCACCGTGAGGATGATGTGCTGGAAAGTGTGGACTGTGACGAATTTGATTATGGAAATCAAGGAGATCAGTTTGATCATGTAAATGATGAGAGCCATCGTGCTTGCTTTGATGAGAGCCCTGAGGATCCGGATTATCATGGACAATTAGAGGTCATTGAATGTGAAAGAGAGGATCCTATTGTTCTGTCTTCTGAATCTCCAGTGGAAGCTGCTTTGGATGATGCTAATGTTTCGGTCAGAGGTGTGGGTGAATATGTTAAACCTGAGGAAGCACATCAAATTGAAACTGGACTTGACGAGTCGCATCTCAATAATGACAAACAAGAGATGGAAATGAAAGATAACATTAATGATAATGTTGCTAAAATAGATGAATCATCTGTGACAATTGTTCTGTCCCCAAAAAGTGGAACTGCCAAGGATCTTGACAACACTAGTCCAGTGCATCAACAAAATCTTTCTCCAAAGGTGTGTAAAGAAATAAAAAATACTACATGACTAATAAAAAATAAACGAAGCACGTATGCACAGGGACACAACACGAACAACAAAATGGCAGTAATTCAGTTTAATCTTGCATTCTGCAATGTCAAACTCATGCCTATATGCTCTTACTACTGTTATTCTTGCTACTGCTGCTGTTGTTGACAATTTCCATCCTTGTTATCATTTTATAATCGTGCTAAATTGACCCTGATTTGCGTTTCTTGATATTTTGTCATCCCAGCTGAGAGATTATGTGGAAAGTAAATCCACGAACCCCAGAATGAGGTCTCCGATTAATGGCAGTCAATTCCAGAAGATCCTTAACAACGTGTCAAAAACTACTGCAAAAACTCAGAATAGAGGAGAAGGAGAAACACCACAAAGAGCAAAATCAGAAAAGCAGTCATCACGAGCTACCACTCCTACTAGACGTACGTTGCATAGAGCTAAAAATGAAGAGGTGAGCATTTGGATTAATTTGTTATCGATATTCTAAACTGGCTGATTTTTCATTTTCAATTTGACTTTATAGTTAAAAACGCTCTTTTTGGCGTTTGCTTTTATTTACTTCAAAATTTATTTTTGTGCTCAGAATTCTGAAAGTGGCAATTTAAGGTTACATCCTGTGAATAGAAGGTACTTTCTGATTCGTGCAAATTGCAAACCTGCATCTTCCATGTTTTCGGCCTTAAAGATGTCTGTATTGTTGTGCAGTGAAAGGGCATCAAGAGTAAATAAATTTGAATCCCCACCATCTAGATCAAAAAAAGTTGAACCTATGTCTCATCTAAGAGCGAACAGGTCCATAACATACATCATCAGTTGATGCTCTAATGGTTTAACATTTTTTATTTCCTGAACTTAGATGTAGAGTAATTGTAATGCAGAAATAAGCAGATTGTTAATTCAATAAAGCCAGACACAATGCCATGCGCTGCAGCCTTCAGTTTCAAAAGTGATGAAAGAGCAGAAAGGCGAAAAGAGGTGACCAAGCTTGCTGTTGTTCGGAATTTAACTGTTCTGTGGCTAGCAGTCAAATTTAAATGCTCAATCCTTTTCTTGTTTGTTATATGATTCAGTTCTATATGAAGTTGGAAGAAAAATTGCATGCTAAGGAGGCAGAAATGAATCAGATTCAAGCAAAAACACAAGTACGTAAAAAATTCTCTAATAGCTGGCTCTTGTTGCTGTCAGTAAGTGCATTGATATTGTACTTGCTCTTGTGATACTTCATTATGTCAAAAGAAGATTGCTACATTATACGCCGAGTCTTCTACAAAGCCAAATTTTAATAATCTTCTAAAATTCTCTAATTGTGATATAGATCATCCCTCAATGAGAATGAAGCTTGTAATGGACTCAAGCGTATCTTATAGCAATTTGATATATCTTTTCCATAATTCTATCTGTATCAGATGCATGAATTACTGTGTTTGTAGGAACAGAAGAAGGCTGAAATTAAAAAATTCAGGGAAAGACTTAATTTTAAAGCTGCACCCATGCCTTCATTCTATCGTGTTGCTGTATCACCAGGCTCTGATGGGAACAAGGTACAGCGCATTAGCAGTTTTGGCATTTTGATGCTGTCTTATTATAGCCTATATCTATGGATACATAAGTAATAAATTCAATCTGTAACGTTGTGTGGGTGTGTGCTTGGTAAAATATTGTGGTGTTTGAATTTTTTCTGCTTTCCATTACAAGTGATCCTAATTATTGTAGATATGAGACCTGCATACCGTCTTAGTTAATCTTAGGGTTATTGTGTATTTGGTTTTACTCAAAAACTGTGTGTTTTACCTTGATCTCACTTGTGGAATTGGTTTGCTTCTTGTTTTATTTTAATGCAAGTCTCATAAACTTTAATTTGATATGAATCTCGCCAGCAGTATATATGTGCGTGCTCATTCACATATTTCCAGATATATATTGTTGTTGAGAAAGAACGATGCAGTGGACAACTATTTATGAAGAGGAAACTAATGTAAAATGAGAAAGTAAATAATTTTAAAGCGCCTAGTTAGCTTCCTCCTGCTGTTCAGATTGCATCATGTTGACTTCTTGAAATTGCAAGAACTACACAGCAATTTCAGTTTCATAGCATTCGGATAATATAAGTTGCCACCAAGGATTTGTAAATGTTGTTGATTCGCCTTACCGTACATTCACATTGTACCATCTTCATCTTAAGATGCTTTGAAGTGTTGTGCGTTTACTTGATATTTGTTCAAAGCATATTTTATCACCTCATAAAAAGTTCTTTGCCAAGTGTCCAAGGTGTTGATATAATGGTTCCATCTGTTAGACATGGTTTGAAGCTGTAATACTAAGAATGATCAAAGTGAAATGAGTGTAAACTTACACGTGGTTATGCTTGTAGGACTTAGTTATAAATCAGAGAGAGATTGGTCATGGATAGAAAAAAGAAGGAAAGGTCAGTGAAATGACTAGCAAGTTCTTGTATTATTATTCTCTCTCCCTGGGGCTAAAAAACACGCACATCTATAACAAACTTGAAGGATGAAACCCTATGGAATGGATGGGGAATCCTATATGAACTTTCTACTTATTGTTAATAATAGCATAGTAAAAGAAAATGTGAGAAAAAAAAGGTGTTCTCAAGAAGGTATGTGTTGTCATCAAAATATGGTGATAGAGATTTTATGAGAATGTCATTAAATTAAGGTGGCTTTCATCACCAGATCATTAGTTATATTCTCTATAATGTATTTTCACACTCATCAATATCTTCATAGTTCAGCCTCAAGCCCTTCTTTGTAATTTTGGAAGTATGACTGTTAAGGCTGATAGTTTGTTCTTTTCCTCGAGCAGTTCTGTGTTTTGTTATCTGCGCTTTACACTATTAGTTGGCAGAAATAAATTCAGCTTTTGTACTTCTATCTCAGGCTTCATCATCTAAAACCAAACCAGCTAAAGTACAACACAGGTCAACAAGTCCAGGGAGTGGAGCTGCTGCGAGATCACAATTACTTTCAAGGACTGGAAATGACCAAGCCGTCACTGCTAATGAATCTGTAAAACCTACTAACCAGCCGGATCCCTCAGGAAGGACTGATCATCAGGCAAGAAATGTTTCTGAGGCTCGTGAAACTAAACCAACCAACAATAATAGGCACAAGCCAGAAGCTGTAACTAAAATTGGTGTCACTGGTAAGAATGAAAGAGGGAAGGTGAAGGATGCTAGTTTGCAAAGGCATCAAGTATCAGAAAATACCAGAGTATCAAAAGACCTGAAGGTTGAAGGGAAAGCAAAAACGAGAAGCCACAGAAGTAACAGCGAGATGTTGAGGAAAAGTATAAAACACATTGAAATTGGAAGCAATACTGGAAAGGGTAATCTAGCTGTTGGTGTAGCCATCCTGAATTGAGTGATTTTCTATATTTTCCAAATATACGACACAGTCGTCTATCATGATATTGTTAGCCTGTTTGATACCATGAATTTGAATACAAGTCCAATGGAGCGAAGGTCAAATCAGGACAGACAACAGCTATTCTTTATCAGCGGCAACGAAATGACAAATTGTCTCAATCAACTGACGGTAATAGCATTTTCCCTCCATGTGTGCAGCGAAATCAACAATGTCGATGGAATAGGTAAGAATGGCAGCTTGTTTCCTTTCATTCTTGCTACCTCACCAACAGAAGTGAGTCTAGTTTGTATCAGGTGCATTGCCTCTTGCATTAAAATCTGTGCTGAGCATCTGATATATATGAATGCGATAATGGCAGCAAATCATATAGTAAAAACCATGAACTTTATTTGATTTTCTTTTTCAGGTACAATGAACTATGAGATAACCCTTATTTACGCGATGAAGCATTTTTTATACTAATTCATTAAAAGAAAAAACAAAGCATCCATACATCTGAAACTAGATTATGTCCAACCCATGTATGTCATGAAATGGGGGAGGCTTGATTCGCCAACTTACATCGATGGTCTGTATCACGAAAAAAATCTACAACGAAGGACAATAAACAGAATGGAGAAAGAAGGTATGCCAGGAAATGATGTCACAAACCTTGGACAAATCACCCTTAAGCAGAACTTCTAAACTGTGGCAACAGGATCGCCCTTATGCAATAGAGAGGCTGCGGATGATGCATCCCATTAAGTCTGTAACATCAGGTATTTGCATGCTAAAATTAGGCTTTAATGCTTGTATTTGATCTGGGATTAGTCAACTGGTAATTATTACAAAACTTGACCGCTACCTCAAAGAGTGGCCAGTACAGTTAAAGTTAGTCTTTAACTGATAGTCTTTATTGATAGAAATGGTGGGCCGAAAACATTAAAGTTAGTCTTTATTAGTGCTGAAAGATGTGGCCATTACGCCGGAGAAAGTGTGATATCTGCTCCAGCACATTGAAAATAACCCTCTCGGCTAAATGGAAAGTAGGACCCAGGAGGCATATCCTTTGCAAATTTAGCCAAGTGATGGGTAAAGAGGCCATTTGATGCGTGTGTGTGTATGTATAAGCTAACCTGTAGGATTACTTAACTAATTCCAGACTTTTACAGATTGACTAATATTAGTGTTTGCCTGATCATTTAAAAGAGAATCTGATATTCTTAATATTATATCATGAGAAATGATATTCTTTACTTTTAAGGAATTTCATCCTGCTGATCATGTTGTAGGTATACTTCACATGAATCATGATTTGTGTGACCTATTTTATAATTCGCCAAGGAGTAACCAAATGCAGTAGAGAAAGGACTATACTGAAGATTATATGGATCCTTTGAGAATTAAGATAGGCAACAAGTCTAGAAGTAGTTTTGTTTTTGCATTTTAAAAACAATTTTGAAAAAAAAAATATTTTTATTTTTTCTTTACTTTAAATTAATTTTAAACAAACGTTAGACTCCATAATGGAGTAAATATTCTTAGTTCCTAAATCTCCATCAAAAAGAATTACCAGTGTTTTTGAGAGTATATATAATCGATAAAAAAAGAGAAGGAAAATAATGCTACTAGAAAATAATTCTTAGTTCCTCTACAAATTCTAGAATCATGAATGTTCTAGCCCACCACTATGGTTCATATCTGTATAAGTAAATTTTCTCATTCAAACAAAACAAATGATATATTCGATGTTAAATAATTATTTTTACCAAAAACATTGAGGTATAAATAAAATAAAATTTCAAGATATAATTTATTTTTTTCTTTAAAAATGTAGTAGTTATAAAATCTCCAAGAACATCGAGAAAAAAAAGATTTTCGGGAAAAAATAAAATACCACTGTCAATAAGAAAAAAGCAAAGAAAGGAAAGCAGATTACTTTATAGCTTAATTAAGTATCACCAAACGAAAAGGCAAACTTCTGGGACCACCTCCTCCGCATCTTCTTACACTTCACTTCGTCCCTCGCATATCGAAGTTCTTGCAATAAGAAATTAAAAATAGGAAACGAACAACTAAACAATTCACTTGCAATTAAACCCTTGCTAATCGCTTTCTACAACTAGAAAAAACTTGGCAATTAAAATGTTGATGCTGTATCCTCTCCCTCGCATGGCATAAATTCAAATATTACAACTACTTAAACCTAATTATATATTTATTAGCATACAGGCGATAAATTGCGTACATCAAATTTTTCAATCACTTTAACAGCCAAAAAAAAGATACAGAAAAGCAAAAGCAATAATATTAGATGTGCCCATCATAAGAGTTGACCTTGGAAGACTGGTTGCCGAAGAAACATCGTCTTGATGAGGAGGCTTCCTGTAGTAGAAGGGAAAATAAGGCAAGATAGGATCAGGAGGTGGAGGACCATTAAAGTTGTTACCAAAAGGTGGTGGATAGTAGTATGGTAAATTTCCAGTCGGGGAAGGGTATAAAGGAGGTGAAAATGTCCCTGCTGACTGAGATGGCGGAGACGGTGGTGTTGTGACAATCGGGGTACCAGTCCCGGTGGGGGGAGGATAACAAGGATAAGGACACTCGCCGCTGTCGGACGTGGTCAAGCTAGGAAGATTGACAAGTATGGATGTGAAGAAGAGGGCGGAGAGGATTAGGGATAGGTTAAAATCCATGTTGCGAGGGAGGAGAGGAGAGGAGAGGAGAGACTAGAGTGACTGATGAAAAGAAGGGGGTAGTGGGTGATGTTATGTGGTGTGACTGATTATAAACTTTTGGTTATTTAGTGTTTTGCCATGGCTCACAAAGTCAGGAAAAAAAGAAAAGGAAAAGGGGGCTAAGGAAAGAAGGATTAAAAAGCAAGTTATCAACCATTTAGGTTGTGACCCAGTAGTAAGAGTTTGAGACTAAAAGATTTGCTCCCTCTATGGTCTTAGGTTCGAGCCCTATGGTTGCTCATGTGATGGCCACTAGAAACTTATATGGTCGTTAACTTCAGGGTCCGTGGGATTAATTGAGATGCGCGCAAGCTGGCCCGGACACCCAAGTTAAACTAAAAAAAAAAAAACAAGTTATCTCTACTATTGAGCTAGTGTCTTTATTTTGGTGAAGAGGTTAAGCCTACGCAGGCACCATGAAACTCTGAAATTGACCCCCAATGACCTTAGCATGAAGGCATGGATGGGCTCCTGAGATAATGATACAGAAAGCTTGTCGCAAAGATGTGCAAATTGTCATTTAAGTAATGCTCATGAGAAATAACCAATCAATTCTTCCTTCATCTGTTTATTCAGTCTTAGCTTCACAAGATGTGGCAGAAGAAAATTAGCTAGGACTTCAATGTTTTCTTCTGGTTACAGCTAGGCCTTCGTTTTGAAATGTAACAACATATTTGTCCTCTAACCAGATAGGATTTTTCTTATGTTTATAACTTGGAAAGATTCCCTAGGTATGAGGTCATTTTCAATCATCTACTTCCTTTTCTTAAAACACTAGAATTAATTATAATGTCTCATCTACTTCCTGATAGTAAATAGCAACGACAATGGATGGATTAAAACACTCTCAAATCACTACTTGTGACTCCAAACCCTCCCTTTCACTGATACTCTTCCTCGCCCACTCTACCAAAATTTGCTGAAAACAGGGGCCATGTACTTAACTGTATTAGCGTTTTAGTGATGCGCTTGGTCACCGGCCGGACAATGACATAAACAAAAGATTATATCAGTATATATATATATATATATATTTATCTCGTCAACAAACCATAATAATGAACATTGATCTACAAACAAAAACAAGTTTCCAAGGCAATGTTGATTTGAATAACAATGCCTCACATCACAGTTGCCAATGAGTGATCTACTTGGCTCAATGGTACTCACGTTGCCTTTTCCTCTGGAATCTGGAGTTCAAGACTTCCCTTTGTAAGGGGAAAAAAAAACAAGAAGAAGAAGAAGACACCTCTCAGTTCGAAGGATAGCCATGGTTTGGATGACTAAGTGTATGCATTATATACTAAATGCCTCCTTTTCTAAGAACTGCTGCTCCTGTTGATATAAATTATTTAATTGTACGTCACAAGCAAACTTTAGTTATTGATTTTAAAGAGAGTGAATTTTTATATGGCAGAAGAACGTACTGGTTGAAATTCGTGTATGCCGTCTTGGATCGTCACACACTCTGTCTTCAATATTCAAAAGCATATGCATTTTGAAGATCTCAATTTAATTTCCTTCGAGTTCTTATGTGGGTATGGCTGCCTGGAACTCATCAAAATTGTGCTTTCCTTTTCCCTCTTCAAGTTTTGATCTTGAAACGATATCGATCGATGATATCTGAGCATAAAGATTCAACAAAAGCAATAATTTTTTGAGAATTTATCATCCGAACAAACCCATCGGGGTGTGGTTTTAGTTAGAAATGAAAATATATACCTACTCTACGATCATGTCCTCTTAAGGATTGTGGTGTTCAATTATTGAACGAGCCAGTAGAAAAAGATAGCAGCCAGTTGAAAGAGTCCAATCTGATGACTTATTATTTTGCTTGCTTTGAAAGTCTGATTCCAATCACCAAAAACTGATTCCCCAGGCAATAAAAAATCATAGGGTGGAGCTGGAAAATAAACAAATTGAGTGATCTTGACGTCTTCGTTAACTTCCAACATAAAATAATTACTACTACATTTCATGAACATAATGGCTTCCCATATATGATAATTATTTATAGAACATCCACATTAATATTGGAACACAATAGAAATAAATAACC
>Ga0307515_10019205_pt1 | contig 12319 bp, 12 predicted proteins | sample 17_EM_MG_FD_194513 | JGI IMG/M metagenome (GOLD analysis project Ga0307515, IMG submission 194513) | Populus trichocarpa ectomycorrhiza microbial communities from riparian zone in the Pacific Northwest, United States - 17_EM | ecosystem: Host-associated > Plants > Roots > Unclassified | place...
TCCTGGCGCTGCCACAGGATCCGGTGGAGAAATTCGCGATGAAGGTGCCGTCGGTCGAGGATCCAAACCCAAGGCTGGTCTCGTGGGTTTTACCGTTTCGAACCTGCTCATCCCCGACTATATTCAACCGTGGGAGACCGACTTCGGTCGACCAGACCACGTTTCGTCGGCATTCGACATTATGATCGATGGACCCCTCGGTGCCAGCGCCTTCAACAACGAATTCGGTCGGCCAGCGTTAACCGGATACTTCCGCACCTTTTCCGAGACCATACTCCTTCCAGATGGTTCTGAGGTACGCGGATACCACAAACCCATCATGTTGGCGGGTGGGCTTGGGAACGTACGACCCCATTTCGCCAAGAAACTTGGAATCCAAGTAGGAGCGAAGATAGTGGTGTTGGGTGGTCCTGGAATGCTCATTGGTCTTGGTGGAGGAGCCGCATCATCTCAAGCATCCGGTGCCAGCTCCGCCGAGTTGGATTTCGCATCGGTCCAGAGGGACAACCCCGAAATGCAACGCCGTTGTCAGCAGGTGATTGATACGTGTATTAGCCTCGGCGACCGCAACCCCATCCAGTCAATTCACGACGTTGGGGCTGGTGGCTTATCCAATGCCCTTCCCGAGCTGGTGCACGATTCGGGTCTCGGTGCGACGTTCGAAATTCGTGACGTTCCTGTGGCCGACTCGTCGATGTCGCCGATGGAGATATGGTGCAACGAGTCTCAGGAACGTTATGTTCTCGCTATCTCCCCTTCACAGGAGGAAGAGTTTAGGGGTATCGCTACTCGCGAACGGTGTCCATTCTCGATCGTCGGTGTTGCCACTGCAGAGGAAGAGCTCATCGTCACCGACAGACTTCTCAAAAAGGACGTAATTCGGCTCAAGATGGCTACGCTCTTTGGAAAACCGCCGCGCATGCATCGCACCGATTATACTAGGGTTATCAGGGGGAGTCCGTTCGATACCTCCCTCACCGAATATCTCCCCTCAGTCCCTTCTTTACCCGATCGGCTCTCCGCCGCGGCGGACCTAGTCCTCCGACTTCCTTGCGTCGCGTCAAAATCCTTCCTCATCACAATCGGAGACCGCACGATCACCGGCCTTGTAGCCCGAGACCAGATGGTCGGCCCCTGGCAAGTCCCAGTTTCAGATGTCGCCGTCACACGCGCTTCCTACGGGTTCGATGTCGTTCACGGGGAAGCCATGGCCATCGGAGAACGCACACCAGTTGCCATTCTCAGCGCCCCCGCCTCGGCTCGTATGGCAGTTGCGGAGGCTATCACAAACATCACCGCAGCTTCCATAAACTCTCTGTCCAAACTCAAACTGAGCGCAAACTGGATGTGTGCCGCTTCAAAACCGGGAGAAGGTGCTGGGCTATACGAAGCCGTCAAAGCTATTGGGCTGGAGCTTTGTCCGGCGCTTGGCGTTGGTATTCCCGTTGGAAAGGATTCGATGTCGATGTCGATGAAATGGATAGATAACGGCGGACGGAAGAACGAAATCAGCTCCCCGTTATCGCTGATCATCACCGCCTTCGCTCCGGTAGAAGACATCTCCCAAACTTGGACACCAGTGTTACAGAGGATTGGAAGCCACCCTACTATCCTTATCTTCATCGATTTGGCAAGTGGGAAGGAGAGACTGGGAGGATCGGCCCTGGCACAAGTATTCAAGCAAATCGGTTCGGAGACGCCTGACGTCGAAGATCCTATGCTTCTCGCATCGTTCTTTGTCGCTTGCCAGAAGGTCCGAAGAGAGCATCCAGACCTCGTACTCGCCTACCACGACCGATCGGACGGGGGGCTGTTCACGACGATCGTTGAGATGGCGTTCGCTGGTAGAGTTGGTGTGGAAGTCAATCTCGACGTCCTCGAGTCCAGCCACGATCCCATCTCTGCTCTCTTCAACGAAGAGCTCGGTGCCGTCGTCCAGATCCGCGCTCGTGACTTCGATACTTTTGTGGCTGTCTTCGAAGGAGCTGGTTTCCCGCGCAAGAATCTCCGGATTATCGCTAACGTCAATGGAACCTCTCCGAACCAACAATTCACCGTGAGCAGCAGGTCCTCTACGATCTTCTCCAGCACCCGTGCCGAGCTCCAGACCGTTTGGGCAGAAACATCTTATAAAATGCAATCCTCGCGCGACGATCCCGTTTCAGCTCAACAAGAATTTACCCTCATCAAGGACGATTCTCACAATGGCCTCTTCTACGATCTCCTATTCAAACCAGAACCGCCACGGGCGGTGGCCGTGCGCCCCAAGGTTGCGATCCTCCGTGAACAGGGGGTGAACGGTCACGTCGAGATGGCGTGGTCATTTACCCAGGCCGGGTTCCTGGCTGTCGACGTCCACATGACCGATATTCTCAGCGGTCGGGTCAGCTTGGCGGGCTTTAAGGGGCTCGCCGCCTGTGGCGGGTTCTCATACGGGGACGTCTTAGGGGCAGGCAACGGGTGGGCGAGCACGGTTGTGTTGAACGACGCTGCCCGGGGAGAGTTTTCTCGTTTCTTCGCTCGAGAAGACTCTTTCACCCTTGGCGTATGCAACGGGTGCCAGTTCCTCAGCCACCTGAAGGAACTCATCCCTGGTGCCGAAGATTGGCCGGAGTTTAAACTCAACAAATCCGGTCGGTTCGAGAGCAGGGTAGCCGTGGTCGAGGTCGTCACTTCAGAAATCTCTGAAACATCGGTCTTCTTCAGGGACATGGGGGGATCGAAACTGCCGATCGCCATCGCTCACGGGGAGGGGAGGGCGGTGTTTGAGAATGAAAAGACGGGGGAGGGGGCTTTAGCCTCGGGACTTATCCCCATGCGATACGTCGATTCTAGCGGTGTTCCAACAGAACTCTACCCGCTAAACCCGAACGGCAGCCCCGGTGGGGTCGCGGGAGTTCAGACCCCTGACGGTCGCGTCGTGGCCATAATGCCGCATCCCGAGCGCGTGACGATGCTTGAAGCGAATAGTTGGTATCCTCAGGAGTTGAAGGATGAATGGGGTACGGTTGGGCCCTGGTTCCAGATGTTCCAGAGTGCCAGGAAGTGGTGCGGACCATAGATGGATAAGACGATTGTAAAAAACGTGGATGTTTGGATGTTTGTAAAGGTTCGAAGATGTACACGCTCTGCATAAACTGAATGGATGGCTACTGTGACGTTGGAAAATCGCGTGCACACTACGTCCGATGGAGCCGGTTGAAAGAACTCGAGAGCTGTCGGGAAGCGCTTGGGATGACCGAGAGCTGGACCGGATGATATCGGTTCCCCTTTTCCCTTTGTATTCTTTGTACTTATCATGCTCAGCCCGGTCACCGCGATGATGTAGGGGTCGTGAACACCCCAGTTCTGCAATACATACGGGCAGTATTGAGCACAACAGTTCATCAGTTCGATGCGAGGATGAATGTTCTCCTCAAGAACTAGCCCGGGTCATGGGAGAGCGGTCAGGTTGGACGTTCGGGATCTGGCGTTACAGCGATTACAGCAGACTGGCACCATGCAATCCCAGAACGTTCTCGATGACTCTATAATTTGGTCAGGCCGCAGAATCTTCGCATCTGCGAGCGATCCCGTATTCGTCTTTCAATTCACAAGCTACGGATCTTGAGTTCGGGCTTACATCGAGCTCCTTCATTAAACCTGGTACCACTCTCGTATGTCACTTTCGTTCCGTAAGCGTTGGCTGACCCTGACAGGTGTTGATGCAATTGCATGATGTTATCACCCCAAAAAATCAACGCCATAAGTTCGGTGTGAGTATACCTGACAGACTGAACCCACACCAGAAGTCGATCGAGACCTTTCGACGTTGGGCTCAGAGCCCCTCCTTGTATTAACTTTGGTCTTTTGCACAAACCGATAACCGCCCAAGGGCTGAGCAACTTGATAACGATAAGGGACGCTGGTGATTGTCGCCCTTCCTCTATTCTCTTCTCCGAGCCGTCCCTCCGCGATTCAAGGGGGGGGGGGGCAGAGGGAAAAGAAGGGTCTAGACCCTGGGCCCATACTAAGCCTTAGGCCACGGTCGATCGGATCCATACTACAGATGTAGCTGATAATAGTCGGACCCTCTTCCATCCACTGGCAGATACCCACATCCGCGCAAAACGGGAGATGAGGGAAGGGAGGAACACAAATGAACCCCAAAACTTGCCCTTTCATCCTCCGAGGGTGATGCACATGGGGGGACTATGCAGTGCAGATGGTGTAAACAGAAAGGGCTTTTGGAAACCTACGACTAAGCAGGGTCCGTGCGCTCCCCCCCCCACCAAAACGAAACCTATTTCCGCCCTCGAATCGACGGATCGCGCTATATCAAGTGGCCAGCGCAGCGGGGAGAACGTTCCAAATCCAGAACGTACCGTTGAAACGAGGGGAGGGTGACCACACAACTGTTCGGCCAATTCCTGTATGGGCGCTGAAAGGCCCAAGCTATCCCAGGAAAGGAACAGGTCACACGAGAAACGAGAGCCGCCTAACGAGAACGATCCAATGAGGGTCTCCACGGTCATGAGTGTCATGATTTTTGTATATTCGATCGTCTATAGGCTGAGTGTGTTTTGTCTATCCAGGGGCAGAGAAGCGTACAATCGTAAGAGTAGAGGATCCGTAACATCCACAGCGAGAAAAGAGAGGGAAAATAACTCAAATCTAATCCGCTAGGTCTGACCGTTCATCGCGCCTAAGTACCAGCGAGAACCGTATAGAGAACGTCATAAGAAAAGATAAAAAAAAGGATCCAGTCTCTGTCATAGCCCTCGACTTGGAAGAGAACTGACTAGAGATAACTTTTTAAAAAAGGTCAACCGGGCCGCTACAGCAATCAATACTTTCACACCCAACACCCACGGTAAACCCAGATCAACAACAACCAGTGTCTTCTACCATGCCGGACGCGAGTCGGGACACGTAAACACCTGATGTGCACGTATTGGCCCAAATGCGTCAATGAATGGGTGACAGATGGGTGGACTGGGAACTGCGGGCGCGTGAAGGTTGGAGAAGCACCTAACGGAGCGGACGGTGGTCGAATGTCGTGACAGACAGAATCGTAAAAGGCATGAAAAGCGTGAAATTAAAGGGTGGAGTCCGTATGACCAGTCGTACGTTCCGTTAGAGTGCATGATCAAAGTGGTGGCAATCGTTGTGGGATGACGTGTAGTGGCAGGACGGATCGCGAGACCATCACATTGGATGTGAATGAGCCCTTTGTCAGCCTCGTGTATGCCACGAAGCGGTTACAAAGACGGTCATCCATATCGGGTTGTGTGGGGGATCGTCGACCTTGGCTATCCCATTTTCAATTTGAGGCGAATATGATAAGCTTGATGAATACGATGGACAGGCGGGAAGGGAAGCGATAAGGGATACACGGGTTATAAGCATGGAGGTGAGGATGCGGCAGGATGGGAAGCAAGGTGGACAGCAGGAGGACGATGGATGGGTGATGGTACAAAGGATGCGTGGGAGGGATGTGGATGATGATGAGGAAGGCTGTACAAGGTCCAAACAGGCGGCGATGTCGACCGGCGAATCGTTGAACGTGTTATATCAACTCTACGCACGGGCGACACCTTCAACACCTGTTGCCTGTTTCAAACCCAACCATTTCAGCCAGGCGTGATGCCGTCTAGCTTCCACAGACTCGCTGTCTTCCTCAGGGGGTGACCCGAGTCCTTCAACATTGGCAAAACTCACATATCCGTCGATTCGACGGCACATGGCGGAAGCAGTGTGAACGTCAAAGGATGGTGATGATGGGGGCAGTGACGGTCGTCGTCCATTGTTTGGGGAGTGTGATGTTGTACGGGAGAGCATCGGTGCGACGTGCGGGGGTGTGGGCGGAGGAGTCAGGGGTCCTAGTGACTGTGGTGACATCCCCGGAGAGTAAGTGGGTAAAGGGCTGGAAGACTGAGACTGAGGGGTATGATGAGTAAGTAAACGCGAAGAAATCGAAAAAGCAGAGAACACACATTCCAATCCTCGCTCGACTCCCGGGTGTAAGCGCGAGGGCGACTGACACTCCTACGCGACTTTTTCCTATCTTGGTCTCTTGCTTGAGAGAGGACACCCTCCAATCTCCTCTTCAGGACGGCATCGTGCGGCGTCAACACGTCCTCGTTACTCGACGATGCAGTTGATGCTCGACGCGGGAATCCTCGTTGGGGAGTGGGGGAGACGCTGCGCTTGTGATCGATACTGTGGTCTCTCGTTGACCTGGAGTGTGGTGAGGCGACGCGGTGACCAAAGAAACCGTCGAGGTCCTCGCAGTCACAGTCAGAGTCGTCGTCTTCCTTGAGTGGGGTCGGAAGGAAGAATGGGGAACCAACGACCCTATCGTGTTTGTCTGCGCGGCGGAGCGTCTCACGGAGCATCATCTCGGAACGACTAGGGGGACGAATATTCGTCATGGGTGATGAGGGACGAGACAACGAATATAATGACCTTCTCAGATTACTTGACGAGTCAGGGTACGAGGGAGAGGGTTGATACATGGTCGGTGGGGAGTGGATGATAGCGGGATGGACTTGGATGGACATGGCGAGGGTGGCTGGGGAGCGTTGGGGGGAATTGATCGAAGGGGGATAGGGGAGGGGGTTTATAAACCTGGAGGGGGGCGGAGGACACGCGATGTTAGGTTCCGTTATATATTGGACAAATATGGATTACGAGAAAAAGGACTGACCTCTTTGACTTAGGGGGGGTGCGTGGCGTAGGAAAAGCAAATGAGCCAGTCCCAAATGAAGACACGGACGCAGAGGGTGTTAATGGTGAATACTCGCGGGCTCTAGAAGGCGTCGACGGGGTTTCCTTCTTGGCTGAGGCTGTGACTTTGGGGGAGGGTGGCAGCGAAACGGTGCAAGGTGAGTTCCGCTGGCGCCTAGAAGGAGACGATAATGTAGAGCGGGACTTGTGATGGACTAGTTGCGTATCAGCGGGGTTGAGCGGACGAGGAGAACCAGGGAGAGGAGATCTATGGTTAGGTCGATCTGGTTTTCTATGCAGCTCGGCCCGCATGAGAGAGGGCATGCTGTTTGAATGCGTTCTTCTGGCTATTGGGTGGTAAGGCGCCGATTCGGCAGATATACACAACTGTGCGACAACAAAATCAGTGATGGGGTTAATTTCAAGGACACCAAAGGAGAAAAGAGGAAACGAGGTTTTTACACGAATCAGCACGAGGCCTCCCTCGTGAATGGATGCGTCGGCAGGACGCCTTTATTCACAGCCTCCGAAATGGCCACGGTCGCCGTCGGAGAAAATACTTGAGCCGTGTACAAGTGTTGCTGCTGGCGTTGGCGCACGAGCTACGGTGGTGGTGGTACAGGAGGAAGAAGAGGTGGGTGCTGGGCACCTCGGCGGGGGCATCGGACGCATAATCCAAAAAAGTGTCGGAACAAAAATATTACCTAATTACACTCCGTGACACGCTCCGTGACGCGTTACTCCCTAGCTCCGTAGAAGGATATCGATCGGCTGTGTTGATCACCCTCGTATTTCATAAATCTACTCCTTCCACAAAGGACCCGCCTGGAACAGGAATGCTAAACCCCCTCCCCGCCCAGGTCTGCACTGGCATCGTTGTCCACGGACCCTCCACGACATCCCCCCCCCCCGATGTCGTGGATGAAAATAGAGCAACCGCGGCCATGCCAACCTGTGACGTTCAAGCGCCACTGATACGGGTTCCCAAGTACAGGGGTGTAATTTCCGTGTTTCCATGCGCAGTGGTGGGATAATCTTCGGCTTCCGTAAAGCCAGTGCCACCCAGCCCGTACCCATGATCTCTCATGATACGACAATGACCGCAGCAGTAGGCCCATATGGCAGAAACGGCGCAATCTTATGTGGACTTCGGTCTAGGCCCTTGAAGCTCCACGGGTCCGATTGAGCGCCAGCCACAGGCCTCTCACGGCCACTCGTCCTCGTGAAAAATCAATCCATATGAAGGCTCCCTGTGAAATAAAACGGCCGTGTTCCACCTGTGACGCGAACAACCGTCCCCTTCATCACAGTTCACGGACGATGAGCACGGTGAGAGTCGTGAAGTATCTCTCATACGTCATCCCTCTTTTTGCTCCGTGGCACGACTCCTCACGGCTGCCACCGCCCTCTCTCGTTGACCCGCTCTCCAATCCACTCGCGATAGTCTCTCGCTGGCTCTGCAGACGCCAACGCTCGTATCTAGAGCCAGCGTTGGAGCTCGTATCTACTCTGGAGTACCCAAGGTGCCACTTACCATAGACGGTATGGTCCCGAATTCAAATGGTGGCTACATTCACTGCCCTGCGCTTCTATCGCCATTCACCTCCGCAGGGCTGCCCATCGCACAAATCCCGCCACAGCTCTCCACCCTGGAGTTCTTCCGATGACAACTATCTCGGGCGAGTGCCTTCCGAACGCTTATCTGGGGGGACAGTGTTGTACGCACTCGAGCGCCCCGTATCTCAGGGCGAGCGATAGATAGATAATGGTTGACAGGTGTGATACCACTTATTCAGTGACACCTGGCATGAAATTCGACTTTCTGATTATGCCTAGGTCGCCCACCAAGTGCGAGCCATTGAAATATTGATCTTTTACACCGGCTCCGGCCCCGGTGTGAGTTCAAGGCTCTCAGTTCAATGAACCACTCGAGGCTTCCTTACCACACATCATGTCTATCAGCGCTTAGCCTGATCCCTAATCATTCATTTTCAGGTACTCTGAACACTGTCCGCCCCGATCCCGAGCGGTGAATGAATACAAAGAACAATGGGCGCGCATAATGCTTTGGTTTCGCGCTTCTGGTCTCTTCATCTTACGCCATCAACACAATCCCCCTCGTGTTTGGTTCCGGTTTTGCTACTGATCCCCCTTCTTCTCTGCTTCCCCAATGCGATCGTCAATGAGGAGAAGATGCGCTGCCTCGTGGGAGGGGGGCGGGAGCCTTCGCCGACCCACACTATCCGATTCACACTGCGTTCCCAACACATAAAGCGTAACCGAATGCCTTTCTTTTTTCTTTTCTTTTCTCTTTTTTTAGGTAACCGAATGGCTTTCTCTCGTCGGAGAACGGTTAATAAAAAAATTTCAGCGATAGCAATGAGCTAAGATGAAGTACGATAATGAGATTCAATCTTCACTCAACGAAGCAAAGTTCCCTAAGATTTCGCTAAGAAGATTTATATGAAGGAACCTTAACCTCACTCTCCCCAGGTCAACTGGTACGTACCTCTTCTCGCCGGGTGTTTGCGTCGTGGAAACTCTGACGGAACACCGAAATAAAGATCAGGTAGAACGGATTCAAAAACGTTGCCTATATGATGAGAAATTTCTCGGATATTATGGAAATTGTACGTACATCCCAGCAACGCGTGTTATCAGCGAAGAGAAAACCTCACAGATCCCACACACACACACACACACACACACACGTCCATTCCATCCCGCCGCCCATTCTGCGTCGTAATTTTTTTGGCGTCAATTGCGATGTGGGTCGGGAATATCTTCGCAACATCCTCTCGGACCGGCTCCTCACGCGCACGCACCACCGGACTTCCTTCAGAAAGAAGAGAACCCTTTGCCCGTATCAGATCTGGGCAATTGACCCACCCACCTTCCCCTCAGAGACAGACTTATGCAATACCTTGGGACGGGTGACCACATTCATTTTCCCTCGCGCGGTCATGTGGAGGGGGCGTGGAGAAACGAGACACCCATAAAAGCAGACGCTAGGACCTAACCGTCGACTGGGACGGGAATGGTCGGCGTGGGCGTCGAACTGTATTGGCAACCCTAGCGTGGCCACCATCAGCTAACAAATACACACTGCTGCTATTGTTGGAAAGGCTCTCATTAAATACACACTTGTACCCGACATACACCAACGCAAAAGGCACCGTCCCGTGGGTAACCAGATCCCCATCTGCGAATAACAAACACCCCACAACCTTGTAGTCTTTCATCGTGACCCTGCTGTTCGAGGATATAGAACCCGAATTACTCTTGTATCTCGCCCGCAACCGGGAATCAGCGAACTGATTACAGATCGCTCCTTCGAGCTCTCTACTTTAGTGACGATTTTCACCATCTCCCAGCTGGGCCATCGGTCTCACTGCGCCGAACGAACGTTGCTTGTCGGCTGCGGATTGTCTGCCCCCAGATCTGCCACACAAGTGGAGATGGTCGACGATAGCGACTCTCCATCTCCTATCACGGCTTTCAATCTGGCATCGGCCTGAATATCTCCGCATCTAATTCTGAAGGTTTCCCGGGCACAACACGTCTCTGGGTTCCTGGCAGGTATTCCTGCAGGAAAACTGCATGCGAGGCTGTTCCTGATTTCATGTGGAATTTCCTGTCCTCGGATCCGGAGGGGGTGGGGAAGCTACCGCCCTCGCGTGTTTGCGGTTTGCACCGCCCTCCGAAATCGGCCACGAAAGCGGGCATTGTCGGCAAGCCGGGTGTCCGCTCGTAACACCTGCATCACCACCCGCTCGCCAAGACCACGCCTGGTATTTCCGCAGTGGGTTCCCAGATTCCGTCGCTGGCTTCGGCAGAATGCGGTCAATTCACCATTTTCTTTTCCCCATCACCAGCGTTCGACTACAGTGATCAAGAACGCGACAACGCAGAGCCCACACCAACTTTTACACAGTGAAGGTTTGCAGACGAGGAGATCTTCCGAGGCGCAAGTCAGCGCTTGAGGTGACTAGGCAAAATTAACGGATGCTCCGCGTTCGGAACTGATCCAGGGTACAACATGAAGGAGTGATACGGATAGGTCCCGGTGAGCATCGGGGAAGCTCGTTTCCCTTCCTCTTTGCCGTACATTCCAAACTGAGATCTTTCGTCGTTAGTCCATCGGAACTTACGCGGGTATGGATCCGGTGACAGTGGAAAAAAACTCAAACCCTCACGGACCTCAAAAAGAACCCTCACCCAAGCAATCATCAAGAAATGCACTTTTGGAGGGAACACCTCCGAGTTTACGCTTGTTCACACCAGCAGGTTGGGTGGTGACACGCCTCATTCCCTAGTGTCTCTACATCGCCGTTTTGTTTCAATTGTCCCGGATCTTTGACACAGAATTGTACAACACCGTTAGCTCCCATCGCCTGCGGAAGAGGAAGGATGACCAATGGGCAACGACCACGTTCACTCCGAAAAATTGAGCGAACACGATGTACATAAAACATGCACTCAAACACTGTTGTACGTGAACAAAATCGGGCCATCGACAACGTGTGCGGTGAGGTGGCGGGCGGTAGCATCGTCGAGATCTCGGGGATGACGAAGGGTGGTTTGCGGCGTCATCGACGTGCGTCATGGTGAACGAATGACAGTGCATGTCGTACGCGCAGGTCAGCTGGCACTCTCGGGCTCGCCATTTTCTGGCAGCGGCGACCTCGGCAAAACTCGGCAAATGGTCCGATCACATAAACGTAAAGCGGCCGACGTGTCGGGAGTTGAGCGCGTGAAAGAAGCGTGGCGTGCTCTGTTGGGATCAAGCGTCTAAAGAAATCGCCGACAATCGGTTCGTCCATCTCAATGATCCAAGTAAAATACCGGAACTCACGAATACGGGGGGAGCCGGCAAAGGCAGATGGTTCTCACCGCGATGATAGCTCCGATATCTGTGCGGGTTATAGAATGCTCGGACAGTTGTTGTGACCCAAGCGTTTATCGCGCGGTTAGCTTGACAACGTGCAATTCAGCCAGGATCCAAGACATTGATTCGAGCTTATGAACGGGCGTCGCTGAGCGCTGACAGAGCAACCCTGATCCTGAAACCCTGACACAATTTCACGTGCCAGAGACGAGGGAAAAAGCAGAGAGTTCGTCTCGAAGCTTCTAGACGGGGTACAACTATGGATCCGACGGGCCCCGTAGCGCACGGTGGGTGAGAACTACTTATGAGAATCGATAGTGATCATCACAAACAACGCTGGAAAGACACAACAACACTGCAATGCAATTCAGAAGACGCCGCGCAGATATTTCGTATGGGTTCGATGATGCCAGGTCGAGGCAGGATAAGCGCCAATAACGAGAGCAAAGCCTGGACTAAATCTCAACGAAGAGATTGACGAGCGGCGAGTTACGGTTAAGGCAGTTCGGTTACAACGACAGCCACCCCGGCGGTGATCTTGGAGTTATAGGGATGGTTCCATGATCGTGATCGAGAGGCAGCGGGAAAAGCGAGGTCTGTTCATGAGAGGGATCCATACATCTGACGTCAGGAAAGAAGCTGAAGTGTGGAGGAGGAGGCCGAGGCCAAAGTTTCAATTCAACGGTTGTGTGCGTTCTATCCGCCAGTGGGCGACACTGAGAG
>Ga0307515_10019207_pt1 | contig 12319 bp, 14 predicted proteins | sample 17_EM_MG_FD_194513 | JGI IMG/M metagenome (GOLD analysis project Ga0307515, IMG submission 194513) | Populus trichocarpa ectomycorrhiza microbial communities from riparian zone in the Pacific Northwest, United States - 17_EM | ecosystem: Host-associated > Plants > Roots > Unclassified | place...
TTGGGTATATTTAGGACCCGAACGTTATTGGATTCATATCTGCGACGATTGCGTTGATATCCGCAGACAGCTTACCGGATTTGATATCCGAAATTATCCCCATCGATCACCATACTCGAATGCAAAAGTACGACAGTAATTGTACCTCCCGAACGAATTGGTTTGATCTTGCCGGAACGCACTGCACCCTGTCCGAACCCGAACCCTTGAACGCCTTCGAAAGCATCGAAGGATTATTGAATATTGAGGTAGACGACCTCTGCCTCCCTGCTTATTTTTGGGAACAATCAGACACCCCATCCCCCTGGAATCTTTATTGGACGGAGGCCGCCGTATACGGAGGAGGTTTGGAACTTGACGATCCAGTATTCGGAAACAGCTGGACTAGGTACTGGGGAGCCCATTCCTGGTGTAATTGTGGAACAGATATCCCTTGTTGGTGCGAAGGATACGATTGTTGCGGAACCCACGAAACTGAGGGACACGCACCAGCAGCAGCAGAAACAGCAAAGCCCCTTGAGATCCCTCTGATTGTCGTCGAACCACCGACACCTACTCCTTCCGAAGTTGACCGGTTTAATTGGCCCTGGTAGATGTGCCTAATCCGTTGTAATGTCCGCATCACAGGAACCCCGAGCTGCCCTGGTGTCAGTACAAGACCAGGTAACCATAAATCGGCTTCTCGACACAAACCTCGGAGAAACCACAGAAACGGAGAGCATCGAGCTGTTAATGGTAACACAGCAGGTCCTGAGCAGGGTGGCACAGTATTCGCAACCGGTACGGGAAATACAACAAGTGTGCAGTCACCCCGCGGAAATTGCGGATCTACGAAATCAAATAACCATCCTCCGGGCACAAACCCAACCCCCCCCGCTCGTATGCGATCATACAGAATACGAGACGCGATTGACGACCCTCCGGAACGAATTAGAGGTAGCCCGACAAACCCCCCGGACAGCAGGAACAGACGATGATCTGCGGAGGGAATTGGACGACATGACCAGAGACGCCCGCGAAGCCAGCGAGGAGGGACGGAGTTTGAGGACGCAGTTAGCGAATGCGCTATACTTAGTCGCACGGGTAGCGCCACCAGCCCCCCACCAACCCGAGGACAGGGGACAGAAATTTCCCGACTCCCCGGACTTTTCAGGGTCGGATCGAACTCAGTTGAGAGGCTGGATTGCGCAACTACGTATGGTCATTCGCCATACACCCAGCAGGTTTCCCGACGAACAAGCAAAGATGAGGTACGCCTTCAACCGCCTGAGTGGGATCGCCTTGAAGCAGATATTGCCACACGTCCACGACAACGGAGAGATCGCGCTGGAAAGCCTACCAGCTTTGATACAACTCCTGGAAGCAGCTTTTGGGGACCCCGACCGAGTAGCTACCGCAGAAAGGAACATAAAAGAGATTAAACAGAAGAACCGCGAGTTCTCTCTGTATTATGCCGAGTTCCAGGTTATAGCGGCTGATCTGGATTGGAATCCTTCCGCCCTTCGAAATGCGTTGAGGTCAGGATTGTCGGAGGAAATGAAAGATTCCTTTATACATACTGATATGCCGGAGGAGCTTCCCGCGTTTGTAACGTTGTGCCAGAAACGGGACAACCAAATTCGACAACGGAAAGCGGAGAAAGCGGCACAACATAAATGGACAACCTCAGCAGGATCTCCAAGCGCACCAAGAGCACCAATATCTCCGAGGACACCGGAAACAGCACCAGCGGGGACTGTGACCGGATATACCGGACCAGCACCAATGGATCTTAGCGCGGGAAAAAGGAGGATTTCAACGGAGGAAAGAGCGAAGAGGTTTGCGGATGGGAGGTGTTTATACTGTGGTGGGTTTAACCACAGGGCAGCAGAATGTGCGGCGAGGAAAAAGGCCCAGACGTTCAAGGCGGCTGGAGCGGAAATTAAGGAAGTAGGAACCAAGGACGGTTCCGAGGAATCGGGAAAAGATTAGGTCAACCCAAGCAGGATGGCGCTTTGGTTGACGGGAAAAGTTTTGTTTTAAATGCTTTGAGATGTTTTGGAATTTCGCGATTATCAGTTAGCAAGGTAGAGGTATTGGAAGGATCAATGGAAGGTAAACATTTGGTTATAACCTGTTCATTGATCGTGAATAACCGAGAGATACCTACGTATGCACTGATTGATTGCGGAGCTACTGGCATTGCATTTATGGATCAAGATTTCGCTCGCCATCATCAGATACCACTTCAAGAGCTGAAGGAAAAGAAACAAGTAGAGGTCATCGACGGAAGGCCTATTGAATCCGGAGATATTACGCATATTGCAAAAATTGGAATGAAGATACAGGAACATAAAGAACAGTTACCTATGTTTATTACAAAGTTAGGTCATTATCCAATTGTCCTCGGAATTCCTTGGTTACGGCTACATGATGTAGCTGTACGATTCGCATCTAATATGGTTACGTTTGGTTCACAATATTGCGTTACGCATTGTCATGATATATCAGTAACGGTACAAGGAGTTACAGAGGAACCGCCAGAACCAGTATATCAAACCAAAGGTATATTTGAACCAGAGATTCGACCCCTAAGACCGTTTCGAGGGGATATTGTTATGCTTAATGGAGCTTCGTTCTTCAGAACTGTTAAAAAAGGAAAGCTTAAGTTGTTTAAAGCTTCTCTGTATGATATTAATAAGGCCATTGAAGCAAAAGAGCAGAAAGAACGTCCACTTGAAGAGATTATCCCCGAACAGTATCACGAGTTTCTTCCCCTGTTCAATAAGGTGTTAGCAGATCGACTGCCACCACACCGACCTGGAATTGATCTTGAAGTCCGCTTGAGGGATGGAGAAACACCAACATGGGGACCATTGTATTCAATGTCCAGAGCAGAGTTAGTCGTTTTGAAAGAATGGCTGGAGGAGAATATGTCGAAAGGGTTTATCCGACAATCATCATCACCTTTTGCGGCTCCGGTATTGTTTGCAAAGAAACCTGGAGGAGGACTACGGTTTTGTATCGACTATCGGGATATTAATAGTAAAACAATAAAGAATCGATACCCCCTTCCGTTGATAAAGGAAACGTTGAATCTTTTAGGGAATGCTATGATATATACGAAATTAGATGTCAGAGGAGCATATAATTTACTTCGGGTTAAGGAAGGGGACGAGCATAAGTTAGTGTTCCGGACGAGATATGGATTATATGAACCTACAGTAATGCAGTTCGGCACGACAAATGCACCAGCGGACTTCCAAGGCTATATTAATAATGCTATTAGGGAGGCTTTAGATAACTTTGCTTCAGCATATTTGGATGATGTTCTAATATATAGCAATTCCGAGGAAGAGCATGTAGAACATGTTAAATGGATTATGCAAAGGTTGCTAGAGGCCGGGTTGTATTTGAAGCCGGAAAAATGCGAGTTCCATAAAGAAACAGTAAGATACTTGGGACTGATTATATCGACCAAAGGGATTTCTATGGATGAGGATAAAGTTGAAACCGTACGAAATTGGAGTAAGGAAAAGAAAACGGAAAACGGATGGTTAAATAACCTCTTTGAAGTACAACAGTTTCTGGGGTTTTGCAATTATTATCGACGGTTTATCCCTAAGTATTCTGAGAAAGCAGAACCATTGACCAGACTTACGAAGAAGGATGAGCCATTTGTGTGGGGGTCAGAACAACAGCTCGCTTTCGAGATGATGGTAACTGCGTTTACTACAGCACCGGCACTCCGACATTTTGATCATGAAAGGGAGGTAATTATTGAGACTGATGCTTCGGATTACGTATCTGCGGGAGTATTATCACAACGAGATGATGAAGGAGTACTACATCCCGTGGCGTATTATTCAAAGAAGCACTCACCGGCAGAATGCAATTACGATATCTATGACAAAGAATTAATGGCAATTCTTAAGGCACTTGAAGAGTGGAGACCTGAGTGTGAAGGTGCCGCATATCCCTTACAATTGATAACTGATCATAAGAATCTCGAGTATTTTATGACAAAGAAACTGTTGAATCGACGACAAGCTCGATGGTCCGAATTCCTGACGCGGTTTCATTATAAGATTGTTTACCGACCAGGGAAATCGAACGGAAAGGCCGATGCTTTAACGAGGAGGCCGGGAGACCTCCCTGAAGGGGGGGATGAAAGATTAAAAAATATGGAACAGGTTGTTTTGAAACCACATAATCTTCCGGAACAGTTAAGGATATCAGCCAATGATATGCCCGAGCAAGATGTTCCTTCGATAACCGACCTTTTCACCCAGGCATATATGGACGATCCGCTACCTAAGAAGATATTGGAAGCTATAAGACAAGGAGGTAGCCTGAAGGATATTACGATAGCAGAATGCATAGAACAGGAGGGACAAGTATGGTATAGAGGGAAGCGTTACGTTCCAGAGGGAGATCAATTACGGTTAAGATTGATACAGGAACATCACGATTCCGCGTTGGCAGGACATCCAGGAAGAGCAAAAACTTTTGATCTTCTGGATAGAAAATATTACTGGAAGGATATGCGAAAACAGGTGGATCAGTACGTACGGAATTGTCATAGCTGCCAACGATCAAGGACTTCGAGGCATGCAACGTTCGGAGTCCTTCGCCCACTTTCGGTGCCAGTGAAGCCATAGGAAGATATTTCAATGGATTTTGTGGTAGGGTTACCCGAGTGCGAAGGGTTTGATGCAGTCTGGGTAGTGGTGGATCGGCTTTCAAAGATGCGCCATTTTATCCCGTGCCATACAACAATAGATGCGGTAGGACTGGTTAGGTTGTTCCTCCGAGAAGTCGTACGCCTTCATGGCTTGCCAAAATCTATTGTTTCGGACCGAGGACCTCAGTTTGCTTCGACTTTCTGGGGACAGATATGCAGCCGGTTGGGAATAGATCGACGGATGTCTACAGCGTTTCATCCACAAACGGATGGCCAGACTGAACGAATGAATGCAGGAATGGAACAGTATCTCCGCGTGTTCGTTAACCACCAACAGGATGATTGGGTGCAGTGGTTACCCCTTGCTGAGTTTGCTGCAAATAATGGGTTGTCCGAGTCAATTAAGTGTACCCCCTTTTTTGCAGTTCAGGGCGTGGATCCACGAATGTCATTCGCCGGAGAACCGACTCAGGAACAGGATCAACGACGATGGGAGGCAGATCAGGTTCAGGCCGCGATGGAACAGATTCATGAACACCTGAGAGTAGAGATGAAACGGAGTCAAGCAGTACAAGAAGAAGGTGCAAATAGAGGACGTGTTCCGGGACCCAATATTCAGGTTGGATCCAAGGTGTGGCTGGATGCACGACATATACGAACAACTCGTCCTACTCGTAAGCTGGATTGGAAACGGTTAGGACCTTTTCGGGTACAAAAGCAAGTATCCCCGTATGCGTATGAGCTGGACTTACCGACGTCAATTCGAATACATCGAGTACAGCCCGTTTCGCTTTTGGATCCCGTTGTTGAGGATCCGTTGGAAGGACAAGTAGTACTCCCTCCACCTCCTGTTGAGGTTGATGGTGAGGAAGAATATCAAGTATCGAGCGTTGAGGATAGCCGTATGTATCGGAGTCAGTTCCAGTACCTCATTCGATGGACGGGTTATGATTCCCTTACTTGGGAACCAGCGAAGTTCGTTAATGGGTTGCAGGCTGTGGACAAGTTTCATGAACGTTATCCAGGGAAGCCCGGACCGCTAGGAAATGTTCTCGAGGGACCTCGAACCTAAGGGGGGGATACTGTCATGGCGCAAATGGGTACGGAGATACTTAGGAATAATAGAAGAAAGATACGGAAGGTGCGGAAGGAATTGTGTTACGGAAAGGCGGAGACGTTGGAAGACGCGGAGGAAATGACGAGGTGGTGGCGGTATAATTTAGTAAGATAAGGAAGTGGTTTGAGGTGTTGCGACGTCGGATGATGTGGCGTGGTTGTACTGATAAGAAAGAGTTTTTAGGTGTGTAAGATCATGGAATGATTATTCGGTTGGTACATCGAAGCATGGAGGATGATTCGAAGGTAGCGAACGGATTGTATATAAAGAGAGATTGTTTGGCGTTGGAGGATTTCCTTTTCTTCTCTCTTTACTCGTTCTCTTGTATAGCAAGCAATAGTACGATCTTGAAAACAACATTCTGATTCTTGTTCCTCGATACGCACTTCGAGTTCAGTTTTACAACATCCACATCACCTGCGCCCGACCCAGCCCGTTACAGGTATGGTCCAGTTGTATACGGTAGTTACTGAGCTTGGTGAAGTACGTTTTAAGTGGTTCGTCCTCCTTAGGTCGGCAACCACGGAACTGACGAAGGATGTCCTGTCTGCCGATATAAGATCCGGCGGTGTCCAGACTTGTTTCTAGTGTTTTCCACATTTCGTCAGGATTTCGTATACCTTTGACGATTCGCCGTACTTCGGGGGAACAGGAAAGTCTGATCATTGATGCAGCCTCAGCCTCCTTAGCCTTCCAATCACCATAATTGTCATCGTGGCCGAAGTCAAGTGGCTGCGGTTCAGGATCCTCTCCGGGGACGATTGTGTATGCTTTCATGGCTGACAGGATGAGAATCATGTCGTCTTTCCATTCATCGTAATTGTCGTGAGTGAGCTTAGGGATGTTGCCCCACCTGGTCTTGTTGAAAGCGGGTTCGGAGGAAGTCATCGTGAGATCGTGGAGATGGCTTGTGATGGTGTTGAGTTTTAGTGCTGTTTATACGGCTGTTGCTACGGTGACAAGGTTTAGGGTTCTTGAGGCTCTTTTTGGAGATCGTGAAGGAGATCGTAGGAAAGATCGTGAGATTTTAGATAGTAGCGATAACCGGGCTCATAACCTGTTGAAATACTAATTGCTAGAAGCTTGTATATGTTCTAAAGTACAGGTACATTCATGGACTTATATACGCGGTAGTCGGAGTATGTCTTTGTATGTCTTGTACGCATGTATGCGCACTCAGCTGGCATCTCCAGCTGAGTGGCATCTCCAGCTGAGTATGGAATGACCATCATCTTAGAGAGATTATGCATCAGCCCAACTGAAGCCATATGACAGGAGATAAACCATATATGCAACATCTATGTTAGGGCAGCCTCCGAGTGACTAACTATGACCTCAGTGCAGCGGCATTCACTACTCTTGCAGCATTCCAAAACAATATTGAGATGTATCCTAAAGTATCATCCACCAGGGGCAGGATTTATAAGCAGCCGGCAGGAGTGCAATGTTGATGTGCCATTGATAGCAAGCACCCCAACACACGTCACGTGCTCAGAATGCATCCTGACGCTTGTTTCGTGCTGATATCAGGAAAGTATCCCGTTGTGGCGAAGCGAGAGTCGTACGGTCCTCTTACCTCCAGAAATATAGTCATATCGTAGGGATAGCTCTTGTTTCCAGAGTTTTTTTTCGCCCAATCTCTAGCTAGAGGGGCGCCTTTTCGTGTGAACTTAAACGCAGTGTAACATCCGTGGTCTTTGTGATTGGACCATATCTTACCGGGCGCATACGTGATAAAGGTTTTCCCCGCATTCCCTCACTCACTATCACAATCTCAAACCACTATGTCAAACCCCACCGATCGCACCTTCTACCGTGCCCAAACTCTCGCCAATGTCGAAGTCCTCTTTCCTTCTCACGACCCAAAGCTGATAGTCGTCGAAGACCAAAACGGGAAGAAATCGATCCGCATCATTTCCTTGACGACCGGCGAGACGTTGCTCGAGCAGGCTGGCGAGGATAACGACAGTTTCTGTTACATTTTCTGGCGGACCCAAAAGCTTCTTGGGGACAAGGCGCAAACGGGGTTGAAAGGAGGTGCGAGTGGTGATGTTGAGCAGAAGCTTCGTCGCGAGAATAAAACGCTTTGTAGCCAGATTGAAGAGCTTCATCGCGAGAAAGAAGTGTTCCGGGAGCAGCTTATGGAGGCGAAGGTGGAGTTGGCGGAGGCTAAATTGGCGATGGCAAACATGAGAAATGAAAAGTTGCAAAATCGCATAGATGTGTTGGAACAGGAAAGGCAGGCCATGAACACGCCAACAACTTCGACTCAATCAGTATGGAATTCTGATAGGAGTTTTCAGAGTCAGAGCGCTGTCAAGATTGTTGTTGAATGAGAAGGAGGAACCTCAACACTTCTCAATATGAATACATATCTGCTCTGCTTAGTGATGGCTAGGCATATTAGATCTGTCTCTAGTCCATACAATTGTGCGCTTTGCTATCGTTCAGCTCGAGGCCGAAGTTTATATCTTCTAGCAGGTGACTTTTGCCGTACTCCTTTCTCCCAGCTACCCCAGAAGCAACGTCCCAATCCCGCTCCCGGCCAGCCCGAGATCACCGAGCCTAGTGAAGTTCATCCAGTTCCATATATCACCTCCAGTCAACTCAGGCTACTCCCGGCCAGCCTTTGCACCCTGTACGAGGAGTTGTCCCATCCATGTATAGGTTGATGGCACAGATTGGTTCCCGTGTTCGTGACTGCGCCCATCCGCATAAGGGCAGAATTTCAATGCGCAAGACTTCTTATAGACACGCCCTGTCCATGGAAAGAGAGCGTTTATGAATACCTCAGTTGCCTGTAGACAAACATGTACCAGTCACAATTGAGGCTTTGTACGGTATCCACTCCAATTACTGAGGTAGCACCAGGAGTACCCGTCGCTATTTACACACGCATTGAAAATGAAGCATTTCTGAATCCTAACAAACATTAAAATGGACTCAGAAAATGCAAACCGCTGACGAGCGAATCATACTGTACAGGGCCATTGAGAGATTCGGCCGACGCTACATATCCCATCACTTGCGACTACCTAAGAAACCAAAGAAATAGCCCAATATATGATCTCGTCCAATAATCCAGTCCCATCTATGCCTGACAATATCTAACAGCCTGAAGTTCACCAACTTATGTCATGTGCTAACGATGTTCGTGGTACCATGAATCTGGTTTCACGTCGACAAGGCCAACCCACGTGCGACACAACGCCCATAGTCATTGTGATTGGACCACGTCTTATTTGGCGTATGCACGATCGACATTTTTCCCCACACTTCTTCTCTCTCACCACAAATCTCAAGCCACCATGCCGAACCCTGATTATAGCCTCACTCGCATCAACCATCGCGCGGCAATCCTCGCTAACGCCGAGGTCTTATTCCCTTCCCAGGATCCCAAGATGATAACCATCGATGGCCAAAATGAAGGACACCAGACCCTCATCATCTCCTCGAAAACTGGTGAGACATTGCTCGAGCAGGACGGTATCAACAACGAACATTGGCGCATCCTTTCATCAAAGATCCGACAGCTTCTTCGGGACAAGGTGCAAGAAGGGTTGCAGGGGAGTGCAAGTGGTCGTAGTGGTGGTAGTGATGATGTTGAGCAGAAGCTTCGTCACGAAAATAGAGAGCTTTATCGCCATATTGGAGAGCTTCATCGCGAGAAGGAAGTGCTCCTAGAGCATCTTAAGGATGCCAAAGTGGAATTGGCAGAGTTTAAGCTGGCGGAGGCGAACAGGAGGAACGAGGAGTTGCTGAAACGCATAGCTGTGTTGGAACGGGAAAGGCAGGGCATGGACACGCCAACAACTTCAGCTACGGAATTCTAGTAGGGATTTTCACAGCACAGGCGGGATTATTACTAAATGAGGAGGTGGAACCTCAACACTTCTTAATATGAATACATACCTGCTCTGCATGGTGATGGCTAGGTATATTTCAGCTGCTTTGTCAGGCTATGGAATTATGCGCTTTTCAATCGCCCAGTTTAGCCCGAAACTGGCAAGTGACTCTTGCTATACCCCGTTCTCCCAGATAGCCTAGAAGTAACGTCTCAATTCCGCTCCCAGCCCGCAATCACCGAGTCCAGTGAAGTTTATCAAGTTTCAGATATCGCCTCCAGCCAGCTCAGGCTACTACCAGCAAGCATGTTACACCCGGTACAAGGAATCGTCTCATGGAGCGATGCGATAGATGCGTTCCCCATGGCAATCTGTGGGTGGTCGTGACTGCGCTTATCCGCATGACAGAATTTCAATGTGTGCTAGACTTCCTGCGGACATGCTCTGTCCATGGAATGAGCGTGTCCATAAATAGCTCGAGTGCCGGTGGACAAACAAGTACGAGTCACAATTGAGGATCGGTATCTGCTCCAATAAATCTCAATATAGCGCTAGGAGTACCCGGTGATATTGGCACATGCATTGAAAAGTATATCGCCTTGAAGCACTCCCGAACAAACATAAGAATGGGCTCAGACAATGAAAACACTGACGAGCGGATCATACCATACAGGCCATTGAGGGATTCTCGCCATCAAGGAAATGTTTCAGGGGACATGGAAGATGGGGTTGAGAACAACTTGCTGTTGAGAAGTTACAGGAGCTCAGCTGGTGACGAATGGCCAAACATCATCCTTACAGACACCGCGACCCAAGATGGCGTCCACGACATCACATATCACGGGCTGGCGACAGAAGATGCTTGGAGAACGACACCCAGGAACCGACGCAACACACTCAGCATCACCTACATAGAATTACGTACTCATATTCAAAAAAGACGTCAACTCTAATCACCCCCCGAATCCACCGACAGCTGATCCTAAGTAGTTGCCGGCTTGTCCGCACTGCCCTGTCTCCTCTGTTCCAGACGCATCTCCAACACCTCATTCCTCCTTGTCTCCGACGCCAACCTAGTCTCCATCAGTTCCGCTTGCTTCTCCGCCAGCTGTCTCTTCAGCACTTCATTCTCCTTCGACAGCTCATCATTCTCCCTGTCCTTTGCCGCAGCACCGGCACTCTTCAGCCCCTCAGCATATCCTTGCACCCTCTCTGCAATCATCTTTTCGCTGCACCCAAAAAGCTTCAGGAAAGCATCATGGTTTGCACCGTCCTGCTCGAGCAGAACCTCGCCGGTCGTCGTGGAGATTATGCGAATCTGTCGATGCCGCCCTGGGTCTTCAGTAGTTATCAGCTCTACGTCGTGGGACGGGAAGATTATCCTGGCGTTGGCGATGATTTGGGCGCGGTGGAAGGAGCGTTCGGAGGAGGGCGGCATGGTTGCAGTGGATGTGCGGGGAAGGATGCATGCGACCCGGTAGACGGGTGTTGGCTGCCAATCGCTATGAACCGCGGCTATCTGCGCTTAAACCTTGGACCATGCAAGCCCCACTCAGTTACCCTGGGCACTGTAACACCAAGGCATTCGCGCCACCTCGCTAGCATTCGAGTAGGTTGTGCTCAAGTGACATGGGTTGGATGTTCCCGTATGTTGTAACAGAGCTCCTGGGGGTGCTACCCCGGTTCAGTCTATCCCTGTCATCGGGTTTCTACGTTCAATTCTAGATCAAACAGTGTTTTCATGAAGTCTCTCGGCGATTGTTACGCATATGCTAACAAGTGACCTGGACTGTACTGGGCCCGTGACGTTTGTATGAGAAGCCAGGACATTAACTCACCAGCTTTACACAATTCATTAATTCTTGCTTAAGCCACAGCGTTTCAATAGAGATAGGAATCAAGGTATCCCAACACCCCCAACATCGCCAACTACACAGACCTGAAATTCATGCCTCCTCTCGCTTAACACTCATAGGCCTACCTGCCTGTTCCAACACAGCCAGCCGCTCCTCCAGCTCCTCCCTCCGGCTCGTCTCCGCCGCCAACTGCGCCTCTACCGACTTCAACCTCTTTTTCACAACCTCGATCTCGCTCTCCCGCGCACCCCCAACTCCTACTCCCCCCATCCCTTCAACATATCCCTTCACCTTCTGTGCAAGCAGCTTTTCAGTGCGGCCAAAAAAGCCCCTGAACGAATCATTGACAGCGCCGTCGTGCTCGAGCAGCACTTCGCCGGTAGACGAGGAGATTATTAGGATGCGTCGCCGGCCGGAGTCGACGGTTATCAGCTTTAGGTCATGGGAGGGGAAGAGAACTTCAGCGTTCGCGAGGATCTGTGCACGATAGAACGTGCGCTCAGTGACTTCTGGTGCCATGGTTGTAGAAGAAGGGGAAGAGGGAGTGCGGGGAAATCACGATCATGCATATCGCTAGATAAGACGGGTTGACAAATCGCAATGGTCGCGGATGCCAACGCGCTTAAGGGTGATATGAAACGGGTGGAGAGCGGTTGAAAAGCATTCCCATTAGCCAGGCTTCATGTGCGTTGCATTTAGCGTATCCCTTCGCCGGTATTGGGCCCACGAAAGGGCCCACTTTCGCGTATGCTGCGCCTTGTCGCTTATAACAACACAGCCACCCACTTAAACCCCCCCCTAGAATATTATGAATTGAAAGATAACTAGTAGAAGCTTC
>Ga0307515_10019208_pt1 | contig 12318 bp, 15 predicted proteins | sample 17_EM_MG_FD_194513 | JGI IMG/M metagenome (GOLD analysis project Ga0307515, IMG submission 194513) | Populus trichocarpa ectomycorrhiza microbial communities from riparian zone in the Pacific Northwest, United States - 17_EM | ecosystem: Host-associated > Plants > Roots > Unclassified | place...
TGCTCGCCTTTTACAAGCGGCTGTACCCTTTCAAATCGCTCTTCAATTGGCTCAACCGTGACCATACCCCGAGTCGTTTCTTCACCCAACGCGAGTTCGCGTTCACCCTTGAGAATGATGTTTACCTTCGTTACAATTCTTTCAAAGACTCGGACGACCTGAAGAAGCAGATTGAAAAATTGAATCCCAGTCGCTTCGAAATCGGAGCAGTGTACAATGCAAGGGTTAGTGCTCAGTTGCGAAACCAACCGTCCGTCCTGACGACCTCGCCATAGCCAAAAGATAAGAAGAGCCTTCGGCCTGGTCACCTACAACCCCTCAAACGTGAACTCGTCTTTGATATTGACATGACGGACTACGATTCAATCCGAACGTGCTGCAGCGGCAAAGGCATCTGCCAGCGCTGCTGGGGCTTCATCGCGGCAGCGGTTACGGTATTGGACAAAGCCCTTCGAGACGACTTCGGGTTTAACCATGTCCTTTGGGTATACTCTGGACGACGTGGTATCCACTGTTGGGTTTCGGATCGAGAAGCCATGGATCTCACAGACGATCAAAGGAAATCCATTATGGGGTATCTAGAGGTAGTCAGAGGAGGAAAAGAGCAAATTAAGAAGGTCAACGTTCGTGGACAGCCGAGAGACAAGGATGTGACGAAGAGTTTACATCCCAGTCTGAAGAACTCGTTGAATGCACTCGGTGAGAGATACTTTGCGGGCTTAATACTCGAAGATCAAGATTGCTTTGCCGATGAACAAGGATGGACTACCTTCCTGGAACTTCTACCCGACAAAGACGTCGCAGAGAACCTTCGCAAGCAGTGGAGCAGCAAGCCATCTGATTCAGCATCCAAATGGGAGGATTTTAAATCCCAGATTAAAAGTATTCCAAAAGGAGACTCCAGACGCGTAGGGCTGTTCATTCCTCAGCAGGAGGTATCGCTGACAATATGGGCAGGCCCCGCTAGTGGAGGCGATGGAGGATATTATACTACAATACACATATCCTCGTCTCGACGCAGAAGTATCTAAGCACCGCAACCACTTGTTGAAAGCTCCGTTCTGCGTGCACCCCGCAACCGGTATATCGAGTCTGACGAGCCTTATCTTGTTTCTGATGGGAACCGTACCTATAGGTCGTATTTGTGTTCCGGTCAATCCCAATGAAGTTGGACAATTCGACCCCGAGGCCGTTCCAACGGTTGGTCAACTGCTTCGCGAGCTCGACGAGCAAGCTGTGGATGGGGGCGATGAGCGAGCTGGTTCGTACCATTCGAATATCATACCGCACTACTTAACTGCACTTATTAATCAGACTGGGAACGTACGTCTTTACGACCCTATGTCGAAATGTTGGATGCACACGTCCGGGGTCTAATGCAGGAGACCCGTGCAGCCATGCTCGGTATGTATATTTACATCTTTTCCGAACTTCACATACCTAATCTTGAGTATAGGTGGGAAGAGCAAGCTGGATTGGTAGACGGGAACCTATTTCTCCTTTCGAATCATATCAGTTCCATGTAAGCTAGGGTTTGACATTGTCTTTTTGCTGAATCGAGTACGCTCCATTCCCCTATTCGTATGGCTGTGATGTGATCCCCTCCCTCGCGCATCTGCGTCTCGAATCGTCCAAGGCGACTTACGTGCCTAGGTCGGTGGCCATGGGGATCTACCCCAATAGGATGTTGTGTCTCCCGATCCTTCTCTGTCACCGCTTACTTGCGCCCATCGTCACAATATCCCTCATCTCGCTATCATTTGTACAGCGACCGTTTCGCACGATGCTGAATACCATGTGTAGAGTAATCCCCTCCGTTGCAAATTCGTACTGATTCCTGATAAACTCAGAAACATAGGTACTTTGTGATCCTTCATGGGGACAGCAAATGGAGTTTGCTCTCTCCGTCGGTATCACACAAGATATCAACTTCTCCACTAAAGCTGCCCCTGTGTCGTCTGGAGCTTAGGAGATTCCGCCTCTGCACCTAATATTCGGACGGTAGTTTTTTTAAGCCTCACTGCACCTCCTGGGGTTGGCCTGAGCAAGTTGTTACTGAACAGGTTAATGTTCTAATCGTTGTCAGTCTTGTGGTACAGGAAGCAAGGACCAGGAGCCGCGGAATGCGGAGGTTCCCTGGGGTTCTTGGTCATGCCGGACGCTTTCCCTGCCATTCAGTATCACTTGGAAATCACGCTGACTGTCCAGTCTTCCTTTGGACTTCCCTAGGATTTCATTAGTTGCGAATATTGGCTTCCTCAGACAAGGAGCTGGGTGGGGGGTGAGTGAGGGAGGTTGGTTAAGAGAAGCGGCAGGCACCTCACAAGTGGTCACATCCACGTGCTCCTCGACACTACCTCAATGTTGGTGATCAATGGCTCCTTTATAAATTTATAAGCCCTAATTTCTCATATCGAAGCTTCGCTTCCGCGAACCAATCGAGATGGAGAGTACATTGCCTTGCCACCGTTCTCGAACACCACTGGACTATCGCTAAATTCTGCCATAAGTGTCAAGGTCCACCTTCCAGCCATTTCGCTGTATTGAAGAGCTGCCAAGGGCAGGTCGACGTCGCTCGTGACGTTTGACGCGCGTAACCCTGCTGTTCGACCATTCCACTTATTCACAGGATGTCGAGGCGGACTTTCCTATTCTCACGAAATTGAGTGCGCAGAGGCGGAGACACCTGCCGAATAGATGAATATGCTCTACAGACCCTGCGTCGGAATGGCACGTTGAAAACTGACGAACACCCTGAGAGGAGACCAAGGTCCCGATGAACGTTTTATCCCAATTTGCTGTAGCGAAGGCTCCAACTGCCTTAGTTTACTCGAAGAGTAATTCTAGATGAGGAACAGAGGGGCTGGATTGGGGTTTTATAATAATATTTGACGCAGAAGAACAGACTTTGTTGTCTCTCTCAATACTTTGAGCTTTTTTGAGACGCGACGCGTCCCTTCGGAGTTTGAAAACATCTTGATCCTCCCGTTTGCCGCGTTCTTCTTCTCGCGTACCATGGGGAAGCCCAAAGAGACCCCTAGCGCGAAGCAAAAGACTCTATTCTCGTTTTTCGGACCTGGCCAAGGTCCCATTAAGCTGTCTTCTTCGTCTTCATCTTCATCTCCAACGGCCGTGACCCAAAGCGAGCCGAAAAAGCCTGCGCCGGTAGCTCCAAACCGAGCCGAAAACCCACAAGTGGATGCCAAGACTGCAGAGCCGAATAAGGAGGATGTGCAGACGCCTGTAGCAAACGGTGGATCGAGGTCTCGGGCGGTGACCGTGTCGTCTATCACTACGAAGAACACCCCACCTTCAAGCGATATTATCATGTGTGATGATGATGACGAGGTTGAAGAAGACTTCAGACCAGTGAGTACCGTGGCTGGGCCACCTGTGACCTCCGCTGATAGAAACTCGCAGACACGACTTAAGCGCAAGCTTGTTATCGATAGTGAAACTGAAGCCGAAAGTAGTCCCGCTTTCAAAAAGAAGTCCGCTTCACACTCATCTTCCTTCCCAACTCGTGACAAGAAAGGCAAGAATACAGGTCCACGATCACCCATTCCTGTTCAGATAAACCACGTCCAGCAAAGCGTAGAAAGACCACTGACGACAACGATTTCATCGCGCCCTCAAGTGAAGATAGCGAACCAGACATCATGGGACTCCAGTCAGACGCCGGCTCGCATTCAACCAAATCGATATCACGCCTAGTACGTGAAATATTCTTCTGAATGGTTTTATATTGATCTCTTCTCAGTCCTCTGTTATGGACGAGGATGACGACGAAATTATCGAGCAGTCCAAGCCCAAAGGCAGAGGTAATGCAAAGGTATTCTGTCCGACCCTCTATCATCGACTGTCGTCTCATTCGTTTGCAGCCTGCCAAACGGTCTACGCTCCCTGAAACTCGTATGGTCTCTTCCTCAACGAGTATCGGGCTCCTCACTGCTGCCGAGCGACGTGTCCAAACGAAGAAAGATGAGAAGAAGGATGGGGAACAACCCTACTCATTCTTGCAGGACATCAGAGATGTGAGCCACCGCTAACTGCTCATCTATTTTGCTTATGTTCTTACAGAAAGATGGCATCAGACCCGGTGAAGAAGGGTATGACCCACGTACTCTATATATTCCCAAGGACGCTTGGAAGACATTTACGCCCTTCGAGGTTCAGGTCTGTGTCCACTCCTCCCACTTGTGTCCATTTCTTTTGACATCATATCAGTTCTGGGAAATTAAGCAAAACCATTATGATACTGTACGCTCACACACACCAATAAAATGCTCCTAAGTGACTGATTCCGTGCATGTAGATCCTTTTCTTCCAGAAAGGGTGAGTCATACATCCAACCCGTCTCGTCTCTCATATCTCTCACATCCTTTCCAGGAAGTTCTACGAGGTGGGCCCATTCAACTGTCTTAATCGCCGCAGACAATACTAATTTGCCCTTTAGCTCTACGAGGACGACGCGCGCATTGGACACCAAATTTTTGACTTCAAACTGACTTCGCGTGTCAAAATGTGCATGGTTGGCGTACCTGAATCCTCCTTTAGCTTCTGGGCGAGCAAATTTCTCGCCAAAGGGTACAAAGTCGGCAAAGTCGAGCAAGTCGAAACTGCGTTGGGAGCCGAGATGCGTGTCGCCGCTTCGAAGGAAAAGGGGACGAAGACGGCTGAGAAAGGGCTCGTACGACGGGTCCTCAACAAGGTCTTCACGAACGGCACGCTAGTGGACGGTGACTTCCTGGTGGATGAGGAAGCCGGCCACTGCATTTCCATTCGGGTATGTAACTCAAAATCATAACCAAATTGAACTTAATGACTTTGTACAGGAGCAAGGCGAGAACGCGTTCGGACTGGCCATTCTTGACAGCTCGACGTCGGAGTTCAACCTCAGCGCATTCGAGGATGATGTATGTCGTACCAAACTCGAAACTATTCTCCGCCAGTTGCGGCCGAAGGAGCTGGTCTATACCAAGGTTGGTCCGTGTCATCAGCCCAGCCTTCGACTGGAACGCATACCAATCACAGGGAAACCTCTCGAACGCACCGCTTGCTCAAGACTCTTCTTCCAGGAAGGTGTATCTGGACGTGTCTCCGGACCGTAGAAGGTTACGACTACGAGGGGACCCTGAAGGAATTGAAGAAGCTGTACCCGCCAAAGGAGGACGACGAGACCGCTGTCGCTGATCTACCCGAGGCAATTCGCAGTCTCGTGGAGGCAGACGTTGGCCCATGTCGAAGTGAGTTCTTTGGTTGGATCAGAGAAAAGGAGCGGTACAGCTGATTGTTGGTTCAGATACTCCTCAACAATGATGGGACGGAAGAAGGGACGCTACATCAGCTGCTTGGACGGTGCATTACACCTCTTGGTGCGCATTGCGACACTTGTATTCGACGGTATAACAACTCATGGTGCACACAGGAGAAGCGCCTGTTCCGTATCTGACTTTACAACCCGCCGCGTGAAATCAGGGCTATCAACGATCGGTACGTCTATAGATTTCAGGGGACCGTCTCATGTTCCCTTAGTCTCGACGCCGTCGAGGAACTCATACAGGACAGGGAGTATGAATTCAGATTCGTAAGATGACGACGGGCCTTCCAAATCTTGAATGCGTCATCTCTCGCATTCATGCTGGCAACTGCAACACCAGGGACTTCCTTAGGGTCATCGAAGTACGCTACCCCTTTGCCTGATCGTCCATGGGACATAGCTCACCCGACGTACATAGGCATTCAAGAGAATAGACGAGACCGTCTCCGACCCGGCTGACTACGCTGCTCGACAGGACCACAAAACGATCCTCGGCACTTGCGTGAGAGTCCGTCATTGGCAGAAGCTATCGAGAAAATATACGCCCAGTTCGCTGAGCCTACCGATGGTGATGCGACCAAACTAGTTCCCAGTCGGGAATGGACGAAGAGTTCGACGCCATTGAGAAAGAGAACAGCGAGATTGAGAGTGAGTTAGAGGTGAGTTGAGGAAGATCGTGGATCGTGGAGAAATTTAAGTGAGTTTGCATTACGTAGATGTGCTCAGACGGTATTATAATTCTCCCAGCTTGAAGCTGTCATTTTGGCACAGCAATCTTGGGCAGAAGGTAGCCTCTCTAAACGACCTGTTACCAGAGTCTCTAACCATGCTCTAGGATATCCACCTTGTCCAAGTTCTGACGAATAGTGTCAAAAGCGTCCCAAGGGACTGGTCAAAGAGCGGCGGGACAAAGGCCTTTACACGCTATCAAGTCCCCGAATTTGCGTCCAGTATTCGAGCGCTAAAGGAAGCCCGGGAAAACCGTACTACAGCAATCAAGGGCTTCACTTCCCGCCTTTTACGCCATTTTCGACCAAGACCGTGATCTTTCGCTGCGCGCCGTACGCAAAATAGCCGAACTCGATTGTCTGCTCTCTTTTGCTAAATCGTCCGCTGCCATTGGTCCTCCATCCTGTCGGCCGCGAGCGGACGTCAGACCGAGTGCGGTACGAGCCGAAGTCAGAATCCATGGGGAATGATGGATATGGGTCTGGGTAGGTTTCCGTGATGTAATGGGTATTGGTTCGAGCGCACTGGGAGATGGTAGGGGTCAGAGAATGTTAATCCGCTCGCCGCACGACTGGAAGACAGGACAGCCTTTTCAGGCCGGGCTCCCCGTAAACGCAAACTGGACGGGACACATTCCGTGCCCCCTCAAGAAGTTTTGATGGGGCAAATTAGAACTCGATTCTCCTTTGGCCGGACTCGCGTGCACTTATTCGCGAAGCAGGTACGTTGCTGGTATGGGGCTCGGCCAGACGAAATCGATTCACGATCGACAAGACTAGGTAGGGTCGAGTAAGCAGCCCACATGTCCACGGCGTGTACGAATTAACGACTTCGTTCCTCATACTACTTAAACGCCGAGAGGCATAGTAGTCGAACTAGCTTCAGTTCGTACATTGACCTATTCAAAGTGTATTTCTGGTAGTCTAGTCCAACGAAGCCCCTTTGCGCCATTTTCAGATAAAAATAATTTAGATTTTACACCATAGGAAAATGTAGAGGCTAGTAAGGGTACTCGTCCTCTTCTTTCAATGCTCCCGAACAGAACTGATATTAATAGAGGAGGTTCCGATTCACCCAGAAGTCATGGCTGCGATTGAGGAGCTGGGCTGTTCCATACATGAGTGGAGCGTCGCGCGGGTGTGCAAATGTAGTAGGCGAGAGATAGTGAGGGATTCAAGTTAATGTAGAGAGAGACGTATGAGGGTGAGAATGCGAGCGCCTAGAGGTTTTCGGGGATGCGGGGCTTGGGTTATTTGCCGATTGCTGACGTCCAGGTACTCTGCACAGAAAAATAATACTGGAATGACCCATTAGCAAGTGTATTGAGTCCGTGATGAGACGACGCACCGCTCCCTCGCCCATCTCATTTGCATCAGTGGTAACCTTCTGGTGGGGCTCCACGGAGATCGGCGGTGTCGGCGGAATCCTGACGTTTGTCACGTGACGAGGAAGAATGGGGGTTTATCACGATCTACCTCGTGGAAGAACAGCCGGAATCCACTGCAGTGCGGGGACGTGACTACGGCGAACGGGCACTGACGACTTCTTTCATGCGCCTGGTGGCAAAGTTGTATATACACGAAGCATATGCTGAGATTCGAGAGGACGGTGAGACGAGTCCGAGAGCAGGTTCTTCTTTGAAGTTCGTTTGGGGACGGACATGCGGGTGATAACCACGGGGCCGTGAACAGGGTTTTGTAGTGGGGATCCATTGCAAGAGACAGAGTGTTGCCAGCGCGGTATGAAAGGCAGAGGACGGTTCGTTATCTAAGTTGCGAAAGCTCGTCCGCCGCGACCTTGCGGAGTGGAAATGAACGCAAAGCAGAAGATAGCAGCGGTCCTCGAGCTGCGGGTAGAATCATCAACGATCAGCACGCCATCCCTCGATAGCAGTGTTGCTCACTGGTAAAACGAGTTCGGGCTTCGGAGGCCCAGTCCACGGCGTCCGATCCCACCCCCGTTTGAGAAGCTCCCTGACGAGGTGAATGACATCACGCGATGGAGTAATTTTTTTCGTCTTATCCGCTCTTGTGGATAGTACTCGCGTGAGCTGTAGCAAGGCCAAAGGCTAGTCGTCGACTTGTACGTGAATCCATCTTGTGAAACGTTCTACACGTATTTGTTGTAGGATATGGGAGCGAGTCGACAGGTGAGTTGGGTTCGTCGGGCGAGATGGGGGTCAAGAGCAATTGGAATGCTTTTCCCGCTTGTCTTCGTCCAGTTTAAACCGCAGGCTCGAGGCGGGCCTGGCTCTCAGGAAACCTGGCACGTGAGATGCACTCTGTCCTTGAGGAAACACTCGTCGTAATTCAACGTGGCATTATTGGATAGCGCTGTCCAAGTGAGGATTGAGTCGGGATGGTTGAATAACTGATGCGCGAGAACAACGGATGAACAACTAGAACCCTCGAAGGGTGATTGAGATTCTCAACTCGTTGACGAGCCTCTGGGGAGCAACACCCAATCGGCCGCGATGATGGGAGATCTGGTGTTCACCAGAAATCCTTCACGTGCGGTGTAGTGAAGGCGAGGATATGCGAGGCTCGTGCAGTGCTTCGAGGACGCTGGAGTGAATTCGAACCCAGGTACATCCCAACCCGACTTACCATGAGTGCATAATAAACGAGCGGCACACGACGGCCGTGACCGTGAGGGTCCTCCACTGGGGAGTGACGCGGTACTAACGACGGGGTGGCTCCGGTTTTGAGAGACGGTGGGTCGAAGGTGATTTGTGAGCAATGTAGCAACACGAGGCCGACTTTGGAGTCGGTAAACTGATCTAGCGATGAAAACTACAATCGCGGTCGGCGAGGGTCCTTCGAAGTCGGACTGCACCTCTGTCATGTGACACCCTTCGACATGTTGAGTGCACTCACGATGTCGGCCCATCTGCCGGTTCGCACGCCCGCCGTTCGCATCGTCCCGCTGGTTATCGCTTGCTCGTCGAGGTCGCACATGAACCAATTACTATCACTCAGTATCCGCTCCCTCGTCCTTGACCTCCGCTTGGGTTTTCGACTGTCGTCATCCAGGAGATTGAGCGAGCCTGTGGCGTCTTGCTTCGACGCACGAGGACTCTTTCTTGAGGCGGAGTCGGAAAACTCGAAGATGCACCCATCAAATTGTCGCTGACCAATGCAGCCATTCGGGACGCCTAGATCAGGCCAAGCGTGGGGCGGGCTCCAGAGTGGCGGTGGCTTCTTGCAGTGTTCGAGACCCAGCGTTCTTCACCATCGGCCGAATCAACTTTCCCCGTGGGCAGAAGTAGCAATGCCGCATCGACACTGGCTGCATCTACGGCTCCACTCTTACCACCAGAGTAAAAGAGGCCGCTAGGAGCACTAACACCTTCTCGCAGGCACACCACAGCCAACACCCCGTCGGTCATTTTCGGCCATATCGCGAAGACACATCCACATTGTCCACAATCGGCGATGCCTTGGCTCGTTCCACCCTCACTCCACCATGGTGTGGATATATTGTGATATTCCGCCTGCTCTGGTGACATCGCGTCCATTCCATCCCTTGAAGGCGCAACATATCTCACAAAATGTCCTGGCCGACGAGCCGAACTTGACACCAAACACAAAGGTCAACGCGATGACAAAATCGGGCAATGGAATGCGTGGGAGCCGACAAGATCGATCTCCCATGGTCCCACTTTGCCTCCCAGAATTTGCCGAAACCGCGTCGCACATTGCAGACTGACCAGCGGACATGGGGTAAGCTCACGAGCATTAGGAGGATGCAAATGGAGCATGAGATTCATTCCCTTCCCAGTATATGGATCGTCCACTCCTCCCTCTTACAGACCGGTGTCCAAAGGATGGGTACCGCAGGAGTGGTGCTGCACACGCATGAGCCAGGCACAGAGAAATTAGAATGAAAACATGTGGGTGAATTATTCATATTAATTATTTAAACCAGTTTCGCTCTTAGGAATAGAGACTTGCATATGCATGTAAAAACATTCCAATGTACATACTTCTGACATCGTTCTAAACATGATCATTGCAGTGATTAGGCCAGAATTACCCATGTCAAATGTCAAGTTCAAAGCTCCGAGCTGGATCAACCTCTTCCATAATAAAACTCCCATCTCTCCCAATCAGCTCCCACTTTTTGTCGGGATAATCATCATAAAAGGTGAAACTCTTCAAAGGAGACCCAATAATAGCACGCAGAGTGACGATGTTTTTGAGAACTGGCATCAGCTCTGGTTCGCCAGTGAGATTAATACCTTCGATCTGCAGACTCTCCAACCTGGGGCAAAGTACTTCGGGTATCTGGCCCTCCCAGATCGGTTCAGAAGTACCCTGTGCATTCATTGGGATAAACGCCTCAAAGAAGGTGACATATGGATAAACTACAGTGGTCAACCACCCAACTGACACCACCACTCAACTGACCTCGGGCTTTCTGTCTTACCAAGGAGGCCGTCAATAGTCTTGAATAAAACATTTTATTCACAAATGGAGATATACTAACCATTTTTGGGTTCCCAGTGGAAAGGCAAGGTGTGAGGTGGCAGAAGGGCAAAATCTGACACATTGAGTTTTGTTGCCTCGCTCCAGCAGGCATGCGGCAAGGTGAACCTCAGGCAGCTGATACAATCATTCTTTGATGTATTTGGTATATTGTGAAGAAGTTTGAGGGATATGGAGTCTATGGTGCTTGCACGATCGGGAGAACAATATTCTTCCTCTTCAGACCTCACCTCCAAGATTTCGAGCAAGCAAGCTAGCCACCTAAACACCTCAAAGTAATGCACCTTCTTTGTCAGGTGTGCCTCTTGCAGCTTCTCAACCATGCCGCACTGTTCAAACCCAGCACCTTTCCAACAACCCCAATGATGAGTTTGTACTGGATCCATCTGAAGCCTAGGGTTCCATAGCTTGGTAATGTAGTCGTAAGATAGCTAGTATTCATTTCTTTGCTCAACCTTTGCTCCCTACCCCCTGGAATAACCCGATGTCAGTTGAGTGGGTGGGCCTAAACCTTGGCTCTCTCCTCCAGCTCGAACGCAGGTAGCGGATGCACCAAAAACTTATTATATATCAAGAAACATTATATATATATACAATATGACTGTCACCAGGCTGTTTGGAGTCTGCCCTTTCTCGTCAGAGCCTTTCCAAAACTGAGTGTCAGTTGAGTGGTTGACCACTGTAGATGCCGAGAGTGGAGAACCAAGGTTTCCAGAGCTGGTAACGATCCAAGGATCTTTGGGATATCATTGAAATGTGAGCGTCCACCCACGGTTGTGGATAAGCTCAGGAGCTTCAATCCTGATAGCTGTGCGTTGACTGCGACGTACTTTTCCCAGAGGTAATCGGGTTCCCCCTCCCCATCAACAAGTACTTCCAAGTCATGGACCTGTGGAAGTTTCAAAGTAGCAAGTCTGGAGAGCGACGTAACCAATCTAGTGCAGACAGGCATGTCTGTCAACCGGTCCTGTCTTGGTTTATCTATATCACCAGCAAATCCCTCCTGATATCTCTCAAGTCTGTGGAAGGTTTGACTAGCCAAGGGTGACGATTTAGAGATCCAAACAACAAGAACCTTGAGTGTATGGAAAAAGGGTGCATCTGGCGAAGATTGTGTGTTTGACCGCATGCCCAGGTATAAGTTCCTCATCCTCACTTCTTTGAGGCTATGGAAAGAAAAGAAATAATCAATGGGAAGATCCAAACAATCATCAGTTGCAATGTATTCCGACTCCCTAGGAAGTGGAGGGTATTCTAACCCTGTAGGGGGCTTTCCATCGCTATCCACTAAAGCTCTGGATAACGGAACTATGCCATGTGGGCTTGAAACCCCAATGAAGGTTCTGTCTCCTTGCGATTCAATATCAAATCTCTCCACTGGTTCATGGACGATCCATTCCTGCAATTCTGACCCTTCACCAAAGCTCAATCGAAATGAGAAGACTAGTTCCTTGGCCCGGTGTGATGCCACAATAGCACCAAAGGCCGGGATGAGTCCATTTCTTTCTGTGTCTCTCGACCATCTTTTGTAGTGCAGATGAAGCTTCCTCAGTTGCCTACAGAGTGGTGCAATGGTCCGGGCTGATGGCCCTACACTTGTATTGCGCCCTCCAGCAGCAAATGCCAGGAAGAACGTGCTACAGTCAGGTACCACCCACCGAGCAGCATCTTGCTGTGAGCTGTGGGTAAATAAAAGCGCGAGAAAGTAGATAAATAATGTACCTACATATCAAATAAAAGTTATTTGAGGCCTTGAAATTGTGGCTGCGACACGCTTTCATG
>Ga0307515_10019209_pt1 | contig 12318 bp, 12 predicted proteins | sample 17_EM_MG_FD_194513 | JGI IMG/M metagenome (GOLD analysis project Ga0307515, IMG submission 194513) | Populus trichocarpa ectomycorrhiza microbial communities from riparian zone in the Pacific Northwest, United States - 17_EM | ecosystem: Host-associated > Plants > Roots > Unclassified | place...
TTGCTCACTCGCAACCTGCCCCTCCATGTCTTCATCAACAGCGACAGATGGCCACTCAATCATACCTATCAACGTATCCGCAGCATGACACCACCGTCCTCTACCAATCTCATGTAACCAGCTCAATCGAGCGTGATCGTGGCCCTCGAAGAACTTTTCTAGATACCCAGCATCAGTATGTTGCGGTGTGAATAATTTGTGCGCTATACCTAACAAAAATGTGTATTATTCTCACCCTCACAACCAAGACAACTCATCATGCTCGATCCACCACCCATATATCGCAAATGCGAACGGTTACTTGTACTGGTCGATGTAAAACTCGACCTTATCAGCCGCAAACTTCGGCGCTCGCGCTAGTCGCTCCTCTTCACGTTTACGGTCAGGTACAGACATAAGGGACGACGGGCCGTACCGGGCCATAGTACCCTCGTAACACAGTTCAACCAGCGCACGGAAGTCGGCAAAGTCTTCCACAAGCTTGAACGCGTGAATAGCTGATTCGTTGCGGACCATGACGGGGGATAAAAGTCAGTGGATAGGGAAGGGCCGGAGAGAGAGAAAGGGATGTACCGAGGGTCTTCCAGGTGGCTCGACGGACGGCGAGGCATCGGTCACTGAGCGAGGTCCGGCTGAGCTGCCCCCCGTGCCGGTGTTCCTAACCCAGGCGAGGCGGTCTTTGTACCCCTCGCAAATGATGGTGGAAAGACAACGCATTAGCTCTTGAACTCCCTCGATCTTGTCTTTATAACGCGTTGGCGAAAAATGAATTTTGGGAATGGGGAGAGCGTACCTCGAGCACTCTTCGAACAGGAACACTAGTTAGTCCAAGACAACACTACCGGCCGTCCACGGTGGCGTAGATCCAGCAGGACGTACGTCCGAGATTCAACCCAGAAACCGACGGTCCATATTGCCTTCGGAAGGTGGGTTCTCACTGCCTCTTTGCATTGAAAAGTCGTGGTCGCTATCCTACGCACCCATTCGCGAATACTCTCATTCAACCGAACCCGGAATCTGGACCCGGGTATATGGACAACGAGCGAAATTCATCCCAAAGAGGGAGCAAATTCGAGGAGCAGATTATGGAGCGCGAAATTTTAATGTAGGCGCGAAATGAATGTGGGGGAAATGACAACCAAGGAACGCAAGATGCGAGACAGACGAGTTATCGAGGAGGAGCGGTGATGAGGATTAGGTCTTTGTCCGTATTCATCAGTAGCTGCTAGTCCCTTCACCTTACAACAAGAATCAATAACTGTGCCTCATTCTAATACGAGCGACTCACCCCCCACTAGTGGGACCAACCTCTGCGTCTGTGTTCAGGTGGCGTCAACAGCACCAACCATAAGGACAGCACCACCACACATCCCTTGAATATATTGACTCACCTTTCAGGTAGCTCAACCTTTGCTAAACCAATTTATTCTCCATCCGTGTTGAAGAAGAGATGTGCAGCCGACTGGAGGGAAATACGAATGAGGGTGGCACTAGTAGAAATCATATACATACCTTAATTTCAATTAGTGCCATTGTTGCAGTTATCTCCTCATCTCTCTTCCACCTCTTACCTATTTCACGCACTCTAGCAGAATCGCTAACTCAACTGTGCACCGACATTTCACACAGATAGTTACTTGCACCCCAGATGTCAACCTCACCTGTGTGGTTGTTCTGGAGAACTTTGGGCGAATGCTCCTTTTGGTTCAGGTGAGGGGCGGGCAATGTCGGTACTGTACTCGCATCATCCCAGTCAATCAAGGACCATTCGTTGCATTCGATTCTCTTGTTCAATTGGGCCATCGAATATCGCGATGATAGACTGGACGCTCGCCCGAATGTGCCATACGTCAACCTCCGCCGCTCATGCAAATGCAGAGAAAACAGCACCTGCGCCTTTACGATACCGAAACCCCTTCTTCACGCGCATCTCGCCGACCTTCCTCGCCACATCTCCAAAATATTCCTGCGCACTCGACTTCTTCACCGTATCGCTCCACGGCGCCGCAAATACCATGATGAGACCTTCCAAAGCGCGGAGAACGTTCCCCAGAGCGGGGGCGTACGCGAGGGACGTCAAGCCGCCTTCGACGGTTTGCAACGGGGTTGCGGGTGGGTGCGGGAGAAGGGTCGTGGTGCATTGGGTGAGCTGGATGACGGCTTCCTCTGCGCTTTTACGACTTTCTGGGGTCGATTCGAGATATGTGAATGGGAGATTCCAAATTTTGGTCAGGTCGATCTGCGTCGCGGCTGAGTGTGTATCGAGGTCCATTCCTGATGGCAAAGGGGGAGTGGGTGAGAGTACTACAAGGGAGGCTTGGCCTAGGGCGCTGAGCCAGTATGGCGCAAGTTGGGGGTCTTGCTTTGATGGAGGATTGGCAGCGTTTGCTTCTAATACAGAACTTGCCGTCTCTCGTGCTTCGTCCGGATCAATATCATCCGATCCCAAGGAGAGTAAAGACGTGGGGTCGTACGCGGCTTGCGAGAGGGACGGATGCGAGATTTTTGGGAGGAACAATAAGTGAGTTGCAAAATTTTTAAGATGTTCCCGCGCGATCCATTGAGGGACGAGCATCTTGAGAGATGCAAGAAGATGGATGAACGTATCTGGCTTGGCCGTCTGTGTCTGGAGCACCGAACATGCCCACTCGCCGACACGAACTCGCCATGGGTGCGCCTGCAGCGGGGGTGGAGGATTTGACAAGATATCACGGACGGCCTCTGCAGCCTTGCGGCGAACTTTCGGGCGAGGGTCGATCGTATGTTCGACAATGGTGCTGAATGCGTTGCGGAGAGCGGGCCGTCGAGTGAGAGGGAATTGAGGGAGGAGATGAAAATGCCAAAAGTTGTGATGAGGGACCGGAGGGAAGGCGCGTGAAGATATGTATGCATGAGAAGGGGTACGAGGATGGGGAGGAGTGGAGGACTGGGATCGGAGGAGAGTGGGAGGGACAAATGGGATGACAATGGCAATGAGGTACAGCGTGGCTGGAAGGACGTCGCCATCGTTGAGGGACGTCTCGTTGCGGGCGAGAGTGCCTTGAAGGGTTGTAACGAGCGCTGCAAAGTAGGCAGAGGCCGTGGGAGCTGCAGACGAGGATGAGTTTAGAGAAATTCCAGAAATTCGCGGTATTGACTGGATCGTCGATTCGAGTGCAACCAGCAGTTGGGCAAGCTTTTTTTGGTGAGCCAAGTTTGATGAGGTGTGTGGACGTATTTTCGACAATGCTACTTGCATTTCAGGCGACCCCATCAGAAGGTTCGCCCTCCCGTTCAAGGCTCGACTTGCTCAGGCTTGATCTGCGCCAAGACGGCCTCGACGATGACCGCTGTCTCGATTGACCCTAGTGGACCTGTTGCTTTTTTCAAACGAAAACTGGTCAGAAACAAGAGCGGCTTATTTGTCACTATTTGGTCTCAGCGGCAGCCAATTCCGCTCTATGATGAGATGAGTGATTGCTCATCCTCACTCATTGCTGTTGGTACATCCCCCAATCCAGTGGGTCATACGCAAAAAATGGGCAACCGCTCGTTTATTGACTTATTTGTTAAATTTCTCAGTAGGAAGAGTCCCCGTAACTCGAAAACGGCTATTCAGGAATTTAGAGTCTCCTTATTATTGTGCTGTTCTATGTAGTTGCGAGTTGGGTCCGACCACGAATAATGCCCTCCGTCCACCACCTCCAGCATCAGCCGCCACCTGCGTCGTAGCCAGGCGCAACGGTGCATTGTTATGATACTATCCGAACCCTGTTAAGCCACCGCCACTGCCTCTGCCTCCGAACCCTACCACCGAACTCCCGAACTCCCGAACTCCCGAACTCCCGAACCCGACCACCCCTCGTCTTCTGCTATCCGACCATCCGTCTCTAGAACCATTCTTTGGTCGGCCCGCCACGTTTGAAGCGAAAATCTCTAGTGGGTCGAGTGGCTGGATACCTGTTTGACGTGTAAGAAGTCGAATTATCCAGATATATTATATATTATACATCACCAGCCAGCATGCGCGTTAGTGAGTACGTCAATCTGTGCATGGCCATGGGTAGGGAAGAAAGCCACCGAAATGAATCGCACATAACCGCGAGGCCGGTTTCAATAGGTCTTGTAAAGAGGTCCACTCCAGAAGGAAACTATACACTAGTTCCTTGCTCAAAGCTTGGTTGCCCCTCCGCCAGCACGCTTCTTTCCACCACGTCATTACTTCTACAATCCTTTGCACCCCCTACCAAACGTCTTCCCAACACTCGGATCCTTCCCCAATTGTAGAAAGGGAAAAGAAAGACTAGACCAGGAGACCCCCTGGCTCTAGAAGCGTGCGTTGCCACTACGCTACCCAGTCGGGAAGTTGGAGGAACCATCAACTCCAACACCATCCGACTGCTCTCGCAAAACCAGCTACCCTCAGGTTTCGCCTTTGAATCGATCCTGACACACGCAAAATGGAACTACCCCGTCTGGTCTCGATTATGTATCCAGAGTTGTGGTTGATCGTCGTCTGGGTCGATCATGTTCGTTGCTGCCAAGGCTTCGCGGGTGAGGAGTCTTCGGCCACTATTCTTGGAGAGTGTGGATAGGTGCGTTGAGCGTAGGTGGGAGCGACGGATGAGGATCATGGCGTGCTGGAAGCACAGGCGTAGATGGGTTCGAATACGTGCTCATTCCCCATATTGGCGGACGGGTGGTAGCGCCAACTTGTGGTGACTAGGCGTTGAGACGCCGTGTAAAGAATGAACGCGACAAACATGGTGAGCCTTTGTTTTCCAAGCGCGCAATCGGGTCATTGTTCAAAGCAGAGCAGATAAAACAATCATCGGTTGGCACAATACCGCAGCAGGACGAGTGGTTCATGTCCAAAATGCCCATATATCTGCCTCCGTCTTCCTATCATCTGCTGGTCACCTGTAGCATTCTCAGCAATATAGTACGTCGACCAGCACTGTGTGCCAAGTCGGAGGCACAGTCCACCTCTGCACCCTGTGGATCACAATCACGTCCAGTTAGGACCCGGACCTTGGAGTTGGAAATACTGCCCATTTGATAAATAATTTGAACAGAGGATAGATCCAACACTGTCAGGAAAACTTCTTTCATGCTACCAGTACTATTTCAACAACCAGTATCAGCATATGAGTGCCTATAGACCCCCCAGACCTAGACTCAATATATTTGTATCTGGGATGGGGACCAAACGGACTGCGGAGGACGGTAAATAAGATTCAGATTTAGTTCATTGGTTTGCATGCTCTCGACGCTAGCCCTATAACCTAAGCACGAATATTCAACCTTCCACCGTCAGTTCGCCCCATATCTTGGATTATATTATATCTTTGTCCAATTATATCTTTGTCCAATTATATCTTTGTCCAGGCTTTGAAACGCTACCCACAATCTGCTTCAAACCACTGGTGCTTTGGGGAGGTCTTGTGTGTTCAGGAAATCAGTCTATCATGTGGATCATCTCTCTTCTTAATTGGAGCTCTTTGGAAATTTCATGGCAAGCTGTAGGTGTTGAGTGGGCATAACTCAATGTCACGTCTCTGTGCTTGTTGCTTGGTCCCTGTCTTATATATATAGCGGTTCATCGTCACCATTTTGTGTGCTAGGGTGGTCTTCAACTACAGGTCCACACATTTGGACTGCATGTCCTCCTGTCCTCGGGTCCATCATATGCCGTGCTGTATAGTGTATACTCTTACAAATGAGAAAGGATACTATCGGAAATCATCTGTGCATGTCACTATAAAAGGAAGAGATCCTGCTATCTGGCAATACGTGACAATGTGAGAATACGAAGAAAAAACTGCAACTAGCACGAGCACGAGCAACCAATATAGCAAACAACAGGAACAAAGTCAGGAATAGAGAAGGGCTGTATTGAACTCAGGTGGGTGCGGTGTATGCAAGCGGTGGGTGCGATGTATGCGAGCGACAAGTGGCCAAGGCGGCAGGTCTAATGTATGCCAACGACGGGTGCGAATGTATGCGAGCAACAGGAACCACAACGAGGAGTATATTCGAGGAGACCTAAGTGGACGGCGACAAACGGCAGTCTTTATTAACCACACGGTGACAATGACTAGCATCGAGCGGACACATGTACCAGTACATGATAGAATAAGAAAACTACTTTTAACAGGCTAGGGTCGTGCAGTGTTAGAAATTTGAGTCCAAGACTTTCCAAATGCAAACTCATCAAAGTGAAGAGAAACTGACCGAACAGGGGATGTGAGAGGCATTGTGAGGAGAGCAGGTGAATGTATACCTGCACGACAATCAGGGGGTACCCAATAGAGTAAGCCGCCACCCGGGTCTCTTACCCAACCCTCTTGGTCTGGCCGTTCAGCCTCGATGTACGAGGTGAACTGGGAGGTAATTTGTGGAAATGGGTCCCATAAGTGAATGGCGACGTCACTGGACCCAGAAATCGTATGCTGCGCATCGGGAGAGTGTGCAATGGACGCCACAGGGCGGGTGTGACCCTCCAAAGGCCTGCTGACTGCAGAGCCAGTCTCAGCGTTCCAGATTCGAATTGTCTTGTCTTCAGATCCAGAGATGATGTGCCGCCCATCGGGAGAGTAAGCAACTGACCACACCCAGTGGGTGTGCCCCTCCAAAGGCTTGCCGACTGCAGAGCCAGTCTCAGCATTCCAGATTCGTATTGTCTTGTCAGATGATCCGGAGATGATGTACTGCCCATCGGGAGAATAAGCAACTGAGCACACCACGCCAGTGTGCCCCTTCAAACTGCCGACTGCAGAGCCAGTCTTAGCATTCCAGACTCGAACTGTCTTATCTTCAGATCCAGAGATGATGTGCCGCCCATCGGGAGAGTAAGCAACAGAGCCCACCCAGCCAGCGTGCCCTTCCAAAGGCTTGCCGACTGCAGAGCCAGTCTTAGCATTCCAAATTCGAATTGTGTTGTCGGTTAATCCAAAGGTGATGTGCTGCCCACTGGGAGAGTAAGCAACTGAGCCCACCCAGCCAGTGTACCCTTCCAGAGGCCTGCCGACCGCAGAGCCAGTCTTAGCATTCCAGATTCGAATTGTCTTGTCATATGACCCAGAGACGATGTGCTGCCCATCGGGAGAGCAAGCAACTGAACGCACGATGCCATTGTGCCCCTCCAAAGGCTTGCCGACTGCCAAGCCAGTCTCAGCATTCCAGATTCGAATTGTGTTGTCAGATGATCCGGAGATGATGTACTGCCCATCGGGAGAATAAGCAACTGAGCACACCATGCCAGTGTGCCCCTTCAAAGGTTTGCCGACTGCAGAGCCAGTCTCGGCGTCCCACATCCGGATCGTGTTGTCACTCGACCCAGTGGCAATGTAGCACCCGTTGGGAGAATAACTTATGCATTTCACGCCGCCCTCGTGCCCAATCCATTCTAATGGCAGCTCTGGCCATGACAACAATTTTCCGCTTTGCATCTGGATCCCTTTAGTGAAATATGTGCTGAAGATCGTTGATAAAGGTGACTTTGAGGGCAGGAATGGTGCCGTTGAAATATAGGTGTGCGGAGTGCTGATAGAGATGGGAATGCGGAAGACGTCCATGAAAGAACAAACATCCTGAAGTCCTTCCAACAGTTTCTCGTCCATATCCTAGAGCCAATTAGAATCCCTTTCGAATGCCCATCACAGCAATCCGGAGCTTTATTTACTCACTTTGATCAATATCGATGTCAGTTCTCGAAGCCTTGGAACCCCAATTGGCAACATTCCCATAATGCTCAATACTTCAACCCAATACAGTGCATACGGTCCTTCAAAGAATTTCCTCAGCATGTCCAACAGACGCCCCTCGCGAGTGCCGGGAGTAAAGCAAAGATGATCTGACCAATACAAAGAACTATACTGCAAAGGGTCGGAAATATTTTCTTTGACTCGCGATGCGAGTCCTTTCACATCAGCATTCGCGAGCCGGGAATCTTCGAGCCCGCAGATGTTGAAACGGAGCTGTTCGACCATCTTCTCGAGGCAAGCGATACCCAGTTTCACATTTGCTTCTCGGAGGTTAACCCGATAGTCGACCTGGCAGTAATCGCTCACAAAGAAGTCCGAAATGGACAAATGCCGGACACGAATCCCTCCGCTGGCTCCTTCGTCTCGATAGAACATAGAGCCGAGATCGTCTACCCATAATTTCACCACGTCAGGTCTCACTCCTGCCAGCTCCGCAATCGTCTCCTCACACAGTGGACGGTACGGTGCCGTTATAAGAAGCACTCCAACCATCCGCCGAAATTCGGCATTGCGTTGCACTCTCCGTGCCCTGACGATACTGGAGCACAGTCCATATAGAGACGTCAAGCCAGGGCTGCTTGAGTCTTGCAAGGTTGCCCCCAATAGCTTAATGGGTTCATAGCAATGCTCAAGGGCAAGTGCAAGAGTCTCGATGAAGATGAATAGACCTGCTGCTCGGGAGATAACTCGATCCAAGAGTAACGGTTCTGGCCAAGGAGATTGGAGGGACCGGCTTGAAGCTACCCTATTGAATCGGTATTCCGCGAAGATTCTTAGGTCGGAGGTGGTCTCTTCATCTGCGGTCAAATCATATCGCCAATGCGAAAATTGGGTGGGAGGATCAAGGAAACGTCGGATATTGTCTCCTTGTCTACTCGTGATGATAACCTTGAGCCACGGAGCGCATGCGCTCGCGTCTGTCAGGGCCTGAAGGACGCCTGGACGCCACCCAGGGCTGCCGCACTCATCAAGTGCGTCAATGACAAAGACGAGAGACTTTTTTGGGAGGCGAGGAAGTTTTTGGATGGATTCAAGGAAGAGAGTGGGCATTGATTCGGGTGCTACGTTTGGGTAGTTACGAAGACATTCTGCGACAACACTTCGAAAAGGGGGGAGGAGTATCGCGAGTTTGTGGATGAGAGTCGGAAGGATATTTCTGGACTCATTCAATTCCTGGTCATCCCTCCGGCAGAAAAAAGCTCCGGCGAGCTGCTCTTTGTCGTGAAGGCTCGCGCAGATCGAATGTGCTAACGACGTTTTGCCGATGCCAGGTAATCCGTGGATCCAGTATGTATTTCTTCCGTCTGTCTGCTCCAATCCATCGGACACCCAAGATATGATTTGTTCGAGGATGGATTTGCGGGTGCCATCCATACAGCAGAGATCCCGGTCATGACCGGTCTTGACATATTTGAGACGACTAAGCAAAATGTGCTGCTCTACATGGAACTGTTAAGAATGATCTATCGAGAATCGGAGAGAATGAGTGCTCACCAGTCTCCTTGGTCCGGCGGAGAGCCTCAACATCTACTACACGGTCGAAGTCTTCGACGACCCTCATCAACTCACTCTCTATTTCTTTGGTCCTCTCTTGGTAGGCCGGCCGGCCCACCGTTCTCGCTGCAATTATTAGTACTTCCCAAGGTCATCAGGTGATGACCCACCATGCGTGATGTGGTCGTACGAAACTTTTGCGACCTTGTGTATCACCTCATACATTCGCGGGATGATATCCTCAAAGAGATCCGTCTCTTCGCAGACTATTTTGTCCGCGACAATGTTCGCGAAAGGTAAAATGCGCTTCAATTGGTCCAGAAGGCCCGATGGTATCTGGTCGTACTCGGTTTGTACCTTCAAGAGCTAAATAATCAAGTATTATCTCTGCTAATGATATGCCATTCGCGAGCACGAACCTCAAACGTGACTTTGGCAACACCAAAGACAGCCTTTGTGATTGGATTCAACTACAAGGTGTCAATGTTGTGCTATTCTCTACGTGGAATAACGGACCTCTGCGAATACAGCCCCAAATTTATTAGTGTTCTCCACAGCCCTCTCGGTCGACCCGCTCATCAGTGGAGAGTAGCCTTTTAAACATTCTTCGAGCTCATGGAGTGAAGAGCGCAGAGACTCTCTCTGTGCGAATATCAGTACCAGCCGGGACGGGCAGTTGCAAGAGACGAACGATAGTGATCGAAGAGAATTGTTGTTTTAGAGCCCAACGATACCGGTGGTGCTTTCCAATGAAAGTAATGTCCTCTGTGCTTCGCCATTCAATACGAGCGGACACTCGGTGATCATGACTGACTCTGTACCGTGAGTACGTGCTTGGTCATGCTCCTATAATCATTGAAAAGCGCTTGAAGGTCGATCACATCGCTCGCCACTCGGTTTTTGACCCAAAATAAAAGACCGCTCCTCATTTGGACCTCAGCACGCATCTCGGATGTCGGAGAAATACATCTACACATGCACAGCCATCGGTAGGTGTGTGTAGTGGGAAAATAAGGGACATACGGGGGTTGGGCTGGTGTCCAGGTTCGGTTGTCTTGGGTCTGCAATCCTAGCTCCTGATTGTTTATAAACAACCTAAGCGCGTAGTCCCGATGCAAGGTGTCTTGAAGTGTGATATCTGCATATTGCCCGAGGTCAGCGGGGATGGACCAAAACTGAAGCGAAGCGCCGCACTGTCTAGAACGAGGCTTAGATGGATCGTCAGCCACCATGATAAATGCCGCGCGATATAGCGATCGCTCACAAGTTCTCTGTGGTGGATGGTTGAGTTGCCATGTTGTTTGATCACTTTGAGGTGTGGGAGGAGAAGGAAGGAGGAATGTGGGATCGGTGTGGACGTGCGGCGGACGCTTTGCGCGGCTAAATGGGCAGCGCGTGACACGGCTTATAAGCTATAATATATCACACAGAGGCTAAGTAACCCGCAGTTATTATAACCCTCGTGTCACGCCTCTCGATAATCGATCTTGCACGTCCCGCATCGGTCCGCATCTTGAACCATCTGCTATCATAAAGCTTCCTCAATGACCGCCTAATGCCTTCGTATTGTGCACGTACGTCGCTTCATTGAGCAGGAGGCTAGAGTCTCATTCAGCTACCTCGTTCGATTCCGGGCTGCATCGTACCGACGCGTGAAGCTTAATGCCCTTCCGCTTGCAGATGTCCTTCATTTCTCCCATAAACAGCTTGCGCGATATTTTGAAGGCTTCGGGTGCTTCCGACTTGAACTATAATGGGCGCGAGTACTCACTTGATTTCCCTCATATCGGTCCAGCGATGTGCGCCAGACCCAGTTACTAGTTCAAGTATCAGCTTGGTTTGACCTCTTGATCGAGCGTGTGTTTGGGACTCGACGACATTCCTCAAAGCGCATAAAATCGGTGGGCGGAGTGTGGGGTTGGCATACATTTCCTTCGTGAGCCGCTCGCCTAGCTCACGTCCGAACGCGTTGGAAAGGTCGGGCGGGTTGCAGCAGTACGCAGGGAGGGTGTACCAGCACTGATCCGCGAGGATCGACCAGAGTTTTGCAATGCTGGAGTTCGAACCCGATGCAGTGGCGAGGTTGGTGAGCTGGTCGATCAGGGGCAGGAGTGCGCGAGGGGGGTCGGATGCGAACGCAGCGAGGCTAGGATAGGGAGGAGAAATGCACGGGTGTGGCGTTCGTGTTGGGTTTCTTTCCCCTATCTTCCAATCAATAAGTCCAGCTCACCCGCCCCAAACAGAGCAAATATGACAGCTTACCTCTCTTCGGGAACCAAGTTCAAAGGTAATAGACTTAACAGTCTGCCACCTAGAATTTACATTAGATATGAATGTGTGTGATACTTTTGTATACCTCTAGTGGTTCATATATGTTGAGCGTTGTCGTGTCTGTTTCTGTTTCCGTTCTTGTTCTATGACGTGTTTCCTTATGACATCCTACCTTTTCTTGTTTTCTCCTATTTCCTGTGACGTCTGCTGTTTGTGTCTCGTGTTTGATTCTCTCTCTTGTATATATAGAGCGTCGTTGGTCCAGGGGAGTCCTCACGGTTCTTCCCCTCACCCTCCTCGCTCTAGGCTGATAGTTCACTGGCTCCCCTGGAATCGTCCGTACAGCTCCTCATCCGACGGTAGTGCCACGGCTTCCCGTGGACCAAGGATGAGCTCCTCTACCGCCACTGCCTTCACTGCAAGCTCCTCTTTGAGTGAGCCAGTGTACAGCTGGTGGAGTGTGACAATGAACGCAGCTTTTTGCAGCCGCTCCCTGACCTGGACGTCGGTATATCGTGTCATATCAGTGAGATCGTTTCGGCTGAGGGAACCAATATGAGTAACACAAGAGAACATGGACACACTTACCGCAGATATACACCCTTCTCCAGATTGTTCGCAGCGCATTCAGCTTACGTCCCGATGGCACCACTCCGAGTCATCACCTCAATAAAGTCCTGTCCAATCCCACGATCTCCCCCAGCGGGCGGCCAGTCCTTGAGCGTCAATATGTCGATCACATCCTTAAGTCCGATCGTCCGGCCGTCAAGCAGCACATGCACAAGCTGGCTGAACAACTGGGGCGACC
>Ga0307515_10019210_pt1 | contig 12318 bp, 3 predicted proteins | sample 17_EM_MG_FD_194513 | JGI IMG/M metagenome (GOLD analysis project Ga0307515, IMG submission 194513) | Populus trichocarpa ectomycorrhiza microbial communities from riparian zone in the Pacific Northwest, United States - 17_EM | ecosystem: Host-associated > Plants > Roots > Unclassified | place...
TATAGATGTGACGGCTTATACAAATGCCTCTAAACCAAAGCTTGTGGATTGCTATCTAGTAAAGATACTAAGCTAAAGAGAAGAAGAAGAAGAGGAGGAACGCCGTTAGGGGTCACTAAAGATACAAAGGGGTAGCCAAGGCGCTAGTAGTAAGCGAGCCAATAGTAGCGTGCCCTAGCACCATTACATTAACCCCCCCTCTTAAAAAAGCCTGCCCTTAGGCGTTATCTAAGTTCCTTATTATCGTCCAGATTATTATAATTATCTAACCCTTCTTCCTCGCATTTAATCTAGCTATCTAATTTGCTTAGTAGTCCGGGGAGGTCTAGGTAGGCTAGGTGGAAATCCTGTAGTTTATAGGGGGAGTACTTAAAATTAGATGCAGGATACCATTCTAGGTCCTTATCGTGGCCAACCTAGCTTATATAGTATTTTAAGACACTACGGACCTTTTTAACTGCTAGGATCTCTTTAACTTCCTATTCCTTATTCTCTGCAATTTAAATTAGCGGTAGGGCGTTATTGTACTATCCAGGTAATAGGTTGTTTGCAGCCTTTTATAATTAGTCTAAGGAGAAAATAGGGTAGATCTTCATTAAATCTAGTAGTTTAACCCTAAAGGAGTGTCCTACCTTCTCCAAAATCTTATATAGACTAGCCATTTAGTGGTCTAACTTACGGCTTAGTCTCTAGGTTTTCCAGTTTTTTGTTAACACTTATACCTTATCTCCTACTTAGAAGTCTATTTCGCAACGATACTAATTTACATCGCCCTCTTTCTTTTCTTGCGCCTTTTTTATAATTATTTAAGCAGCCTCCTAGGCCCTATATATTCTCTTAGCAAATGCCTAGGCCTCTTTATGGCTAAGGCGTTCGCGAGCCGTTATGGGTTTAGTAGGCCTATTCCAATTAAAGGACGTTTATAGCGCGTACCCGTTAAGCAGTTTAAATAATAATATCCCTATACTATTATAGGGGAGCGTAAGCTGCGCGTAGTCTATTATAGGTAGTAATTCTAACCAGTTATCCTAATAGTAGTTTATAAAGGGATATAGTCGCTAGTTAAGGTACTAGTTTATAATCTCGGTTTAGCTATTAGTCTAAGGGTAAAATACAGTAGAGAGCTTAATCTTAATCCTAAGGATACGGCAGAATTTATTCTAGAAATCTAATATAAACTAGGGACCACGGTTAGAGATAATTAATTTAGGAGCGCCGTAGAATTGGTAGATATTATTAACATAGAGGCGAGCCATATCCTTTACAGTTATAGTCTTAAAGCAAGGGAGGGAGACGGATTATTTATATAGTCGGTTAATTACTATAAAGGCCGCGTTATAGCCGTAGGCGTCCTTTAAAAATAACTTAAAGTCCATTATAATATATTGTTAAGGGCGTTTTAGAATTAGCAGTAGTTATAACTAGCCAGGAGTGCAATCCCTAGGGGTATCTACGCGTTTATAGGCGTGGCAGTTTCTAATAAATCGTTCTATATTAAATAGGAGTCCTCACCAATAGTAACGGGGTAATAGTAATTGGTAGGTCTTATCTTAACTAGGGTACGCTGTAGAGACTTAACAGTAGGCTTTACGTATTAACTCTATCTATAGGTTATTAACATCCGGAACTATAAGCCGCTCTTAGTATAAGAGCAGTCCGTCTTCTATTTTTAAATTAGGGTTACCTTTTATGGCTTAGTCGCGGAGGGCCTTTAGGGATTCGGCCGTACGATTCGCGGTTAGAATGCGGTTAATTAGTCCCATTAGTTTATCCAAGAACTCTCCTTCTATAGGCGCTAGCTCGCTCCATTTAGAGTTTAGTTTCTTAAGAATACGTAGGTTAATCTATTTAGGGCTAAGGAGGGCGCATATCCGATACTACACCTTTAGCTTATCCTGTGGGCCTACATCCTATTCTCTCTAGGTTAGGGCATTAGCCTTAAAGTTTTGTCTACTAAGACGGTATATAATCGTAAAGAAGAATTAAAAGAGTATTTTAGCCTATTAAGCCTATTAACTGGTAAGCTGCTTTGTTATTATAAAATACTCTAAGGCTTTATAATTAGTATAAACCTTAATCTAAGAGCTTATGCCTTTAAGCTCTGCGCGCTATTAGGACAGCAATTAAATAATAGCTAGTATTTCTTTATCGTGTACAGTCACCTACAGAAAGTGATTAGCCGAAGCTAAAAACGCCAATCGATAACGTCTACCCCACCAATTTTAGCAGAGGACTCTGTGAGCAATTCGCAAGCAATCCTAAAGCAATTCAAATATATGATAGATTTGTATCTAGAGAATATTTTGGTGTAGTAGAGCCCTAATATTTAATCAAGCCTCCCTTGGCTTTAATCACTAATTTACAACGCCTCCTTATACACTTAATACACGCCCTCTAATTGGCAGGGGTTAATTTATCCCATTCCTCTTGTAGTACGGCCTCCATCTCTTATAGATTGTAGATTAAGTGGCGTCTCTTGGATATCCGAAGCTTTATAATCCTCTAAAGGTGCTTAATAGGATTTAGATCGGGCGACTGCGCAGGCCAAGGGAGCACCTATATTTTGAGATCTTTAAGGTGCTGTAAGGTAGCCTTTAACGTATGGTACCCAGCTCCATCCTGTATAAAAACAGCGTCACCGTATTTAAGTGTTCTTTTGACGTAGAAAGGAGCTGCATGGGGTATTAGGATCTTGTTAATATACCTATAAGAGTTTATCCGTGCTCCTTTTTTTAATATCACGAATCCTCCCTTAAAATCGAGTGAGATCTCGCCCCAAATACCCACGGAGCTCCTTCCTGATTTAAATGTAGGCTTAAGGTTCTTTGACTTATAGGCTTCGCCTATTTTGCGACGTGTCCAGGGGGGGCTTGTGTCAATTCTAAGCTCAAATGTTAATTCGTCAGAAAAGCCAACTAGAGCCCAGTCGCTTAATTATAAATCTCTGTATATTCGGGCCCACCGGAGTCTTAAAGTCTTATAGTAAGGCCTTAGATAAGGCTTCTTCCGAGGACGGAAGGCATAGTAGTGGTTTTTAGCGAGGTAACGTTGCGTAGTATTAATATGCATGCGGTAACCCGATTTTAACGGTGTTAACATAGAGGTAATTATTTTGAAGGGGTGGTTGGCCATAAACCTTACCAAACGTCGTTCAGCTCGTGCATTGAGCTTTAGAGGACGTCCCATACGTAAAGCTTTACGAAAGGGGTCACTGGGGTGTTTTCGTACTCGGCGAATGATCGATGTAATCGTTAACTTTGGCAGCCCATTTTCGAGTCGTATTTTTGAGGCAGAGTACCCCATGCAATGTAGGGCCCATATTAATGAAATAACCTCAGGAGGATGCTCCTGCCGATTTGTTTTCTTTTGATATACCATAGTTGGTGTACGGGGTGGTAGAAAGGGAGGTAAAAAACGATTAAAATATTGTATGGTGGTGGCTTGATCTCGTATTCGCCAAATCGACCAATGACTTTCTGTAGGTGACTGTACTTCGTAGTTATACTCGGCCGGGTCTATTATCTTTAAGAAAAAGGCGATAGGGTACTATTTACTATCCGGATGTAGCTATAACAGGACTCCTATTATAACTCTGTTAGAAGCGTCCATTTCTAGCATTAATTTAAGGTCCAGGTTATAGTAATAAAAGATTAAAGAAGAGATAAGCCGATCCTTTAACTTTTTAAAGGCTTCTATATAGTTATTATTAAAGACAAAAGGCGTATTTTTCTAGGTAAGTTATATAAGAGGCTTTGCCACAACTCTATAGTTATAGATAAACTAATAGTAAAAGTTACAAAAACTAAGGAAGGACTAGATCCCTTTTACAGTATAAGGGGGTTTTTAGTCGCGGATAGCTTCTACCTTCTCTATATTAACTTTAATTCCTTCTATAGTAATAATAAACCCAAGGTACTTTATACGTTTTACCCTAAATTCACATTTCTTAATATTAACTTATAAGCCTATGTTTCGTAATCTCTCTAGGACCTTCTTAACATAAACTTAGTACTTGAGTTTGTTATTTAAGTATATAAGAATATTATCCAGGTATACCGTGCAGAATTCGTTAAGGTAGTTAAAAAGGACGTCGTTTATATACCTTTAGTACGTAGCCAGCCTATTTATTAATCCAAAAGGAAGGACTTTATATTTATAGAACCCGTAACGGGTACGGAATATTATTAAATCTTTAAATATAGGGTCGATTCTAATTTGGTGGAAAGCTTAGTAGATATTAAGTTTAGTAAAGATCCTTACCTAGCTTAAACGTGTAAGGGTCTTATTAATTAAAGAAATCGGATACCAATCCTTTTAAGTAATAGCGTTTAGCTTTTGGTAGTTAATACAAAAATAAAGGCCTTTATTAGGTTTTTTTACAAATAGGATAGGGGAAGTAAAAGGGGCTTAACTTAGCTCGATAAACTCTTTATTAAGGTTATTAATTAAGTACTACTTTATTACCTTTAGCTTATCCGTTAATTATTAATAGAGGGGGCTATATCCTAGCGAGTTATTAGCTTCCAATTAAATCTTATAATCGTACGTTTAGTAGGGAGGTAGTATATCCAAAGCTACTTTTAAAAACGCGTCTCTGTGGCTTAAGAGGTAGGTAGGAAGGAGGCGCTTAACTAGCTCCTTATTACTTTCCTTAGCTAGCCCTTTTTCCTTCTCGTTAATGATCCGGTTAATTTCATATAAGCTAGTTATAAAAACCTTATTATCCTTCTAGTATATATTAAAGTGGAACCCTATAGCACTAATAGCCGCGATATCTAACATAGGGGGGTTACGCGATAGTAGGGGTATACGTAATTTCCGAAGCTTCTGGGGTATCGACCTTCTTATTCCTCCCTTTAGCTCCTACTATATCTTCCAAAGGCTATCTCTCGTATCCTATTAGTAGGTCCTCTTCTATATAGGTTAGATCTCCGCAACTTAGGCGACTTTTATATTACTATCCGTTCCGCTTCCGTATATAAAGTCCTCTTTAACCGTAGCACTACGGGAGAGTATCTTTATTAGCATAGGGTTCTTACCAGCTTTGTAACGGGCGTCTTTTTATATAAAGGCTAGGTCCCAATCCCTAATATCCTACTTATAGGTAGAATCCGCCTCTGCGGCTAATATCCTACGGTTAGTTCAGATCTCTTTAATAAAGGGTAATTTTAGTCTATCCTTTAGCCAAATAAGCTGCCTTTATTGTACGTTTAGCCAGATATTAAAATAGGACATTTACTTCTAACTAAGGATTATATTATAGGAACCTAGGTCTAGGATACAGAAGGGTATACTATATAGGCGTCGTCTATTAAGAGAAATATATAACTTTAATATATAGGTAACCGGCTTACTAGCTTAGCTGTTATAGCCTTTTACTTAGACAGGCTTCTCTAGCTAGGTGGCTTTCATATTTAGGAACCTAGCAACGTTAGTTACATAGGCAGTATCTATAAAGGCAAAGCCATTTACTCCAGTATTAATAAGGGCAGTTATATTAACTCTATATACATTTTAAAATACTATACATAGAACCGTAAAGTGTTTTCTACCTATTAACTAACTTAGATTAATCTCTTTAAGATCGATAGGGCACCCTAGGGGGGAGTCTTTCCCTAGGGTTCTTCTTTTCCTAACTTATCAGACGTTTCTCCTTCCTCTATCTCCTTAATATCGCCTATATCTTTCGGCTCCGGGCAAAACAAGGTAAAGTATTTATCTTTTCTATAGTTAAAGCATATAGCCGTAGCAGGGTCGATTAGGGTATTACGGTAGGTATTAGTCGGGGGCATAGCACGTAGTTAATCGGGAGAGGCCCGCTAAAGGGCAGTTGTACCTACCTTAGGTATAGGGGTACTTTCCACTAGTTTTCTAGTACTAGCCCTAGCAGGTATAATTATCGGTTTTTAATCACTACGGGATTTTTTCTGCTAATTAGTGTGGGCATTAATTCGCCGTAGTTCTAAATCTAATAACAGACATTGGGCTATAAGTCTTTAGTAGGTTAGTAGGTCGTCTAGGGCTACTATAATCTTCTCTTATAATTAAACCGTTAGTTTGTTATATAGGTCTAATTAGTAGTTTTTAAGGGGGACCTGGCCTTCGCCTACTAGGTGTAGGAATTAAGTCTAAAACTCGGCAAAGGATTAGTTCGGTCTCATTATTAGGCAATTATAGTTATACTTAGCGTCGCGTACTTTATTCGGGTTCACGTAAATAGCCGCTAGGTACTATAGCATTTTATTAACGGATATAAACCGAACAGGTAACTCGTCCTCGAACTTGGCTTAAAGATGCTTTTAGGCGTCCCCAGTAGTTCAACTAAAGAGGTAAAGCATCTTAGCTTCTTTAAAAAGGAAATAGTTATAGTTAACGCGGAGCTTTCCTCGTATTTAAATCCTCCAATTCTTAAAGGTAGGGTTTATCCTATTAGACAGTAGTTAGGGGTTAGGGAGCTTAACGGACTTTAATTACTTTATTATCGTTTCCGTACTCCCTAGTATATTATCCTTAATTAAGTAAATAGGTTAACTAGGACTTCTAAAAGGGGGAGCTAAACTGCTTTAAAGAGCTATAAGGCTGTCAAGGATCTCTTACAGGGTCTCCTGTATGCTTTAGGCTTAGAGACAGTTAGCTTCTTAATTAGCCGTTAGGGCACGAATCTACTTATATACGTCCATAATGTTATTATTATCTTCAATTTCGGATCCTAATTAAATTTCATGTTCTTCTTAGGTTGGGGCAGCTCTTTTAAATAAGCTTACTTTAGGTGCCATTATTGGCTTCCTAGGGTTTGTCGGAATTATACAATTCGGTTTTAATTCTGGGGGGTACAGGTCCAGTCCTATCTGGCTCACAAAGTGGGGTATTGTTAAGGCCTTCGCAGGCAGTGTAGAGTTGTTTTAATGTCTGAGTATAGCGTGTTAACGCGTCGTTGCAGACAAAGATCTTCTCTTTTTTAGGGGTGGGATATTATTAAGGCCTTCCCAGGCAGTATAAGGAGAGCTTAGTATAATGTAACGGCTCGCACAAATGCCTCTAAACCGAAGCTTATAGATTGCTATCTAGTAAAGATACTAAGCTAAGGAGAAGAAGAAGAAGAGGAGGAACGCCGTTAGGGGTCACTGAAGATATAAAGGGGTAGCCAAGGCGCTAGTAGTAAGCGAGCCAATAGTAGCGTGGTAGAATTTGGCAGGTAGCGTGCCCTAGCACCGTCACAATAGAGATAGTATTATTAACCTTAAAATAAGACTAATTTAGTTAACTATTAAAGGGAGACAAATTAAGATGTCTTTTAATATCCTACTATTAGGAAAGGATAAGGCAATATTAGGGATACCTTAGTTATAGAAATATAATCTAAAAATCAATTAGATTATAGGTTAGGTTAATATTAGGGATACTTAATACTATAAGATATAATAGCAAACTAAGTTAGTATAGTACTAAGTTAGAGCGACCTATAAAGAAACTAAGAAAGGGTTAGATTATATACTAAAGAAATACTATAAGTATAGTAAAAAGTTATAGTTACTAGAAAGTAAGAAGCTGTTAGAGTATATAGTATAGGACTATAAAATAGAGTTAGAACTAGGAATAAGTCTAAGGTTCTTTCTAACCTATAAGCTTATAGAGAAAGAGTTATAGGCACTTAAGGAATTTGTTTAAGAAAACTTATAAAAGGGATATATTAGACTATTGTAGTTATTAGCGGGTTATTTAGTACTATTTATACTAAAGAAGAATGGCAAACTAAGGCTATATATTGACTATAGATAGTTAAATAGCATTACTAGAAAGGATAGGTATCCTTTACCCTTAATTAGTAAGATCTAAGATAGGATAGGTAATGCGCAAATCTTTATAAAGATAGATCTAAGATAGGCATACTATTAAATTAGAATTAAGGAAGGCGACGAATAAAAGGCAGCCTTTAGGTTAAAGGAAGGACTATATAAATTATTAGTTATGCAGTTTAAGCTTATAAATATACTAGCAATATTCTAAAAGCGAATTAATAATATATTAGGAGAATACCTTAATGAGTTTATTATAGTATACCTTAATAATATTATTATCTACTTAATAACTAAGGAAGAATATAGGGAACACGTTAAATGGGTCTTAAAGAGACTATAAGAAGAATAGATGCTAGTATTAATTAAGAAATATAAGTTCTTTATAAGGAAGACCGATTTTATTAAATTTATTATTAAGCTAGGAAAGTTAAGTATAGACCTAAAGAAAATTAAGGCTATAGTAAATTGGTAAGAACTAGAGAATATTACGTAATTAAGATTATTTTAAGATTCTGTAATTACTATAGGAGGTTTATAGTATAATAGTTAAAGAATATTAAGCCATTTACTTAATTAATAAAGAAAGAGGAACTATAGATATAGGGAAAGGAGCAGAAAACACTATTTAGAGAACTTAAGGAGTTGTTTACCTAGGAACTAATCCTTAAAATCTATTAACTAGGCCTAAAAACGGTCGTAGAAACGGATATATTAGACTTTATACTAGGGGTATACTTTATATAGAAATATAAAAATAGATAGTACCTAGTGGCATACTATAGTAGAAAGATAATACTACTAGAGTTAAACTATAACATCTATAATAAAGAGTTATTAGGTATAGTTATAGTATTAAAGAAATAAAGAGTATTCTTATAAGGAATAGAGAAACTATTTATAGTAAAAACGGATTATAAGAACCTAATAGGATTCCTAACAATAAAGGAACTTAATTAAAGATAGGTTAAATGGGCAGAGACACTTATAGACTACTATTTTAAGATTTAGTATACTAAAGGCATAGATAATGCACAAGCAGATACTTTAAGTAAAAAGGCTAAACTATAGAATAATAAGAAGCTATTAGGGGCTTTACTATAAAAAGATATAGATAAACTAATTAGGTATAATTACCTAAAGATTATAGCAACTTAAGAAAGTAAGTTAGAAAGAGTTTATAAAATATTAGAAAGCTTTTAGGTATAAAGGATTCTAGAAGTATAACTAGAAGATTTATAGTTAGATATATACGAAAACCGAGAAGTAAAGTATATCCTAAGAAGTATAGTAGAGTATTTTATAGAAGACTTTTATAAGGGAATGACTTAAGGATATAATGGAGCTATAGGCTTAATGTTAAGACTCTAGGAGGAGTATATTATTAATAGAATCTAGAGAATAGCTAGGAAGGTTACTAAGGAATATCTAGATTGCTAAAGGAATAAACTAATAAGGCATAAGCTATACGGAGGGCTATAACCTATTAAAATACTAGAGAGACTATGGGAGGTTATATTATAGGACTTTATAGTAAAGTTACTAAAATTAAGAGATCCTATTACCGGACAAGATTATAATATAATTTTAGTAATAGTAGATAAGCTTATAAAGTGGGGATACTTTATAGCCTATACGGAAGAAATCTTAGCGGAAGATATTACTAAAATCTATGTTAAAGAAGTGTTTATAAGATATAGAGCACTAAATAAGATTATATCGGATAGAGATTTAAGATTTATAATAGTATTTTAGGAGGTATTCTTAGCAGAGTAAGGAGTTAGAGTAGTAACTTCTACTATATATTATTTATAGATAGATAGTTAAACGGAAAGATTAAATTAGACACTAAAGCAGTATTTAAAACACTATGTTAATTATATATAGAATAATTGGGTATTATTATTACTAATTATATAGTTTGCGTATAATATAACACCATAAAAAGGAATAGGTATATTACTATTTAAGGCAAATTACGGATATAAACTAAGAATATTATTATTACTATATTAAGTAAAGAAAATAAGTAGCATAGCTAAGTAAAGAATAGAGATACTAATAAATCTTTATATAGACCTTATAGAAACAGCTAAGGTAGTATAGCAAAGAATAAAGAAATACTATAATGCTAAAAGATCTAAGGGACTAGATCTTAAGGAGGGAGATAAAGTATGGCTACTATATAAAAATTTTAAGAGTTAATAACTAAGTAAGAAGTTAGACTATATTAGACTAGGACCTTTTAAAATTATTTAAAGGATTTTACTAGTTATATTTAAGTTAAACCTACCAGCTAGAATAAAAATCTACTTAGTATAGTATATTATAATACTAGAACTAGTATATGGAGATATTAAACTACTAGTCTATAAAGCAGACACGTATAGAGGGTAAAAGGAAGATAAATAGCAAGTTTTAAAGATCGTTAGTTATAAGGACGTTGACGATAAAATATAGTATAAAGTAAAGTAGATAGGCTATAATAAGACTACCTAGAAACTACTAGAGAATCTAAAAAACGCTATAAGAAAGGTATAGGAGTATTAGAAGAGAATAGATCAGGCAATATTAATAGGGAAGAATTACTAAAGAATAAGTTACCTAAGGGGGACCTAGGAAGAGCGACTGCTAGGTTACTTAAAGTTGTTTCCTTTACTATTAGAAGAGAATCCGTTCTTTTATTACTAAGTTCCTATAAGCCTTATTTTATAAGTTTTTACTCCTTAAAATAAGCCTTCTTATAAACCTTCTTAAGACAGAGTAGGTAAGCAGACGATATAAGCCTTTAGGGCCTTCTACTTTATATCCTAAGAACGTTTTAGCTTAATAAGGGCGCTTATAAGCTTACTATTAAGCTTTATAGCGGTAGATTAAATATAAGACCCTATAATAAATTACTTAGGGAACTTAATAACTACTAAGAGTTATAGGATATGCATACTTAGCATTAGAAGTAGAATAAATATCGCAAGACGATTGGATGTTTACTTTAGTACACTCTAAATAAAAAGAGGGTTGCTAGGACAAAGGACTCGCCAATATAATATAAACTAACCCCTTTTTTACATAACAAGAATATGGAGATAGTATAATTTTACTAAGCAATAATATGGCAGTGATAGTGTGGGCATAACATTACGCGTATAAAGAAGGAGAGGCTTTAGGTATAATAAGTAACGATATTAACTAAATTAATTAGACGGACATTATACCTTTAATAAACAACTTAGAGATATTAGGAATCTTTAAGGACAAAGATAAAGAGAAGGGAGATAGTGTTACGGACGCTTTAAGTATAATGTTATAACTACTTAGGGAAGAGTTAGAAGAAGCTAGTTAGTTAATAAGGGTATAGTTTAGAATAAAACCAGTCAAGCTATATAATAAGGGATAGTAACTAAGGTTATATAGTGTACTACGTAAGGAACGTGGAGAACGGATAGGATATACATACCTTATATACCTTACGTATATTACGTATAAAAAGGATTTCTTAGGAGTACGGTCGTGTATTTAAAGGACTATAATCCCTATATAGATAGTCCCTTCCTTATAGTAATTCTTAGAATATAATTAAAGTTGATCTATTAGGCAACCACTCTACCAGTTATTATTACATTGTTAACTTACTTACAATACCTATATACCTAGCCCATTAATAGGACCCACCGTAGTTCTTACTATAAGGTTCCGTTATATAAACTAGCTTACTACCTATAACTAGCTCTACGCTAAATATAAGGACGATTTACGCGTATACTAAAAGCAAAAATAGGCTATAAACGATATTAATAACTATATCGTTTGCGCTATATCAGTAGCCTACCTTCCACTTATTAATAGCCTTAGTAGTTAGTTACATTAAATATTTAAGGCGTCTCTACTACTATAGTAGCCACTACAGTAACAGAGACACCCTATATTTTAGTAAGTAATTAAGCCTATCTTATACGAGAATCTTATATTATTAGTACTTACCAAATCACGTACTTATAGGGCCTCCTCCCGTCTATAAGTACTCCCTTTTCTATACCTTCCTCTTTTCTTTTCTTCTTCTTTATAAGAGCTAGAGGTGCTCTAATACTCCTTAGTCTCCACTAAGGGATCTATTAGTTAACGTGGCGATATAGATAGTATTAGACAAGGAGATAGGTAAGAAAGGAGAAAGAAGATAGGAAGCACGGAGGAGCCTCCGGTAGGTGTTAGTTAAGCAATATTAATAGCTAGTTTTCGTCACCTAAAAGTCCAAATATATACTAGATCCGTGACCAATATAATCTTTAAGCCCAGCTTAGGTAGGGCGCCTTAGTTACTATAGTAGATCCTTACCTAGTAGTAACTAAGGCGCCTTAGTTACTATAATAGACCCTTACCTAGCAGTAACTAAGTCACTTTAACCTTACTACTACTTCTAAATTAAGTAAAAGCTCTATATAGGGGGGTCCTAGGGGGTCTCCCCCTAGAAAACCTCATCTCTATATATACTAATTAAAGTCTATATAATAAAGCTCTAAATTAA
>Ga0307515_10019211_pt1 | contig 12316 bp, 10 predicted proteins | sample 17_EM_MG_FD_194513 | JGI IMG/M metagenome (GOLD analysis project Ga0307515, IMG submission 194513) | Populus trichocarpa ectomycorrhiza microbial communities from riparian zone in the Pacific Northwest, United States - 17_EM | ecosystem: Host-associated > Plants > Roots > Unclassified | place...
TTGACACCTGCCAAGCCACCACCTGTGGCGCGTCGAGCAGTTTGCTTTGTACGGGCCATAAGAGTGCGAGGAGGGAGTGGGAGACAAGTTGTTTCCATTATTAGGCGCCACTCCAGGCCTTCTTAAAGAGTTTGCGTGTTTGGTTACTGACAGATGAAAAGGCGCCGACCATTTGGTTGGTGGCAAGACAGGTCAGCAAGACAAAGGTAAAGACTTGATGAATGACTAGGCAAGCGCCGCACTCCACTCGCACCACGGAGGGCTGCCCAAAGTCACGTGGAGTGGGGCACAGATGTATCCTTCAAGTGCTGCTACACAAGTAATGTATTCGATTTCTCTGACCTTACTCTGCTCCATCCGGTGGCCGTGAAAGTTGGTGCTGATGTTCGGTGGCGTGTTACGCTTGCTGATTGTCTATATATTCCTCTTTAGCAATCACTGTGGATCTTCAGAGTTGGGAGTCAACATATTTGACGCATCGGTGCTTCGAAATGTTGGATATCGGGAGTTTTCGGTGAGGCTCCATCCGTCTGCCATGCCCGTGCATACCCAAATGGCCAAATAGGCTATGTTTGCCACGTACGGTCGTTACGGTTGTTATGTCCGATTGTTGGTACAACCTCCGCGTGTCACGCGCACTGCTGTGCCACGGACTATATATAGTCATTCCGTTTTCACACGCTGATGTATATAGGCTCTACCTCTAGCTGGTCTGCAGGGAAATATCCCTCTTCCTTTCATATTTGAAGACGAAACGTACGTGCCCACTTTCGATAAGCCCAGCGAGCAATAGTTACGCCTTTCGTGCCAGTGATAGGACTGTCAGGTGCTGCTGTCGTCCTCGTATATAGAGGATACGGAACATCTATTGTCGGTACAGGTCACCGGCCCATGAATATGGTTGACCGGCTACATGTGGCAGCACACAAAATAGAGAAACAGCTGGGCCACCTTAACCCCTTAGTCCGTACATGTTGCTCCACTTAGTTTAATTATAATCAGTCTCCCACAACACCTTGACCCACTCGGGAGCCAAGAACCAAGAACACAGCTCACACGACCTCCACTACGGATATCAAACCCGTTCCGGGTTTCGGGTGGAAACAACCTTCTCGGCGGTCCCTGTAAGAGAAAAACACGAAGAAGAGGAGAGGATCAACCGCGAGATACATATCCGCAAACACCGCTCGCTATATATACATGAGCTCTCCTGTCTACGTCATCACAAGAAAAGGAGAAATAGCCAGCGATGAGTCATAATATAATCCCTCAATAATCCCACGGGTCAGTATGGCTCAACTTTGTACACGCCGCTAATTTATAGTATAATAAATCCCATCGTACACCACTTTTTAGTCTTCGTCTTGTTATCTGTACCGCCTCCTTATCTGTCGTATCCACTCCGACGGGACGATCAATGTTCCGTGCGTCCGGAACTCTAGGTACATCCACTGCCTCACCAATACGCACACGCACTTACGTAATTGTAACCGAGATGAGACGCACGCCATCATTAATCTGAAAGTGGCGAGCTGAGCTCACAGCTCTTCTAAAGTCGAATCTTTCTCTGGCCGATGGAACATGCAAGCGGACATCCACCTACAAGAAAGTTTCATTCGTACTTGATATCGTGCCGGGTCGGCTTATTGTTCATCTACATAGAAACCCTGTCCCGAGGAAGTGTCCATAAGCCTGGCAGCTGAAAAGGAACTAGAGGTGAATCAATCGCCGGTTCCCGAAATTGCACTGGAGTTGGTGGAAAATCGCTCATCGAACCGGCCACGGGCCTGAAATCACGAGAGAAGGCGCTGATAAATCCCCTGAGACTACCGAGGGAGGGTCCTTGGTTGATTTCCCGGTGTGTGACTCTCCTGTCATTTATTTTGGCTGTTAATTTACTAATGGGGCGGTGTGGTACGGTCCACGATTGAGAGTGAAGACAAAGACGAGAAGACCGAGGGACACCAATTGCATTGCCGGGATAAACGGCTTGGAAGAAGGAGAAGAGCAGAGTAGGAGTGGGAATACGAGACAGTAAGGCGAAGCTGCAAAGTCTGGAGTGAAGCGAAGAGCACGACTACTACCGATGGGTCAGTAACCCTTATTAATGTAGTGGCCCCGTAGAGGACAATATTGAACTCTTACAGTTAGCTATACATTCAATGGGAGGTAGGTCTGCACAGGACTGGGTACGAGAGTTGCTAAACAAATGACCCAGGCCGTCAAATTCACGACGAAGGACTGAAGGATTTACGTCACACGAAACTACTATCGTCATGGCGCCAGATCAAGTGTAATTAATCGAGACTGAGCAAGTTCCTCCTCAAATGTCGATTTATTAGTTCCACGCACGCATGGGTATTCACATATATGTTTATGGGTAGCATACAGAAAAAAAACCATAGAGGAAACATGTCAAGTGGGCCCAGCCATACATCATAGTGTTCAAACCTGTACATACGTTCTCATAGTGCCCAAACCTGTACATACATTCTCATAGTGTCCAAACCTGTGCATACGTTCTCATAGTGTTCCTAGACAACTTTCAAATGCGCCAGAGGTCAATAAACGACCAATAGCACCTTAATCGACTAGCTCTTGAGCCTCTTGCTCCGTTGTATCTTTTGTTTGCCAAACCTTGAAACTTTGAAGTGGCATATCGCTTTTCGACCTTGTCTCGACAATTTTCCGGAAGAGTGGCGTGAGTTCGTCATTCTCGTACTCCCTCAGCCATCTGCGATACTTGAGTCCGAATACTCGCAAGTTCGGGCAGAGACTCGCCGTCCAGGCAGGGCTACTTTCAACACCAGAAACGCCCTCGCCTGCTTCAATACTGGTGGGGTGGACGTTCCCTCTTCCTTTCTTTGCCACCATCGCAAGAAGGAACTTTTTCCCCAACGCATCAGGACGAACCAACCCAAGGATTAACTCTTCGACGTGTGGAATTATTTTTAGTACGGTGATGAGGTGCTGGTCGTAGCACTGTGTATCGAGGTGCAAAATCCTCGGTTTGAGAATGTTTTCCATCGAAATATTCGGTCCCCATATATAGCCGAGTTGTTGGCCGCCACGTGGACGATTCCATGCTTCGTTCCGGATGACCAGCTTATCTACCAAGGAGAGCTTGAAGGCTCCGAGAGGCTGAAGTAAGTGGTCATCGTAGGTAAAACTAGTGCACGACGGGAGATCGACACCACTCTGGCCAAGTAGAGTTTCTGGAAAGTGCGGCCAAATAATGGTGCACTCGACTAGGTTGGGGAAGATTCGATTATACATCCACTGAACGGACGTACTTTTGAGGTATAAGCGTTTGAGGGTACGGGTAAGCGGGAGATGGACGGTGTGGGAGTATAATGGCAGGTGAAGACGGTGAATATGCATATCTTCAAGGCATTGGAAATGTGGGAGGAGGTCCAAAGGGTCGTTCATCTCTGCGAAATCAACCTTGAATATTCGCAGAAAGTGGAAGACATTAAAGGATGCCTCCGCAAAGCGATATAGAGCAGAAGCTGACGAGAGCTCCAGAATCGTCAGCTTTGATTTTTCAACCTTACGACTGTGGTCGATGAGGTTGCCTAGTGCGGTATTCATTTCGCAGGGACGAGTCATTCTGAAGCTCTCAAGACTCACTAATGGGCCATTGAAGGTAAGGGATGTTCCGAGGGCCTCTAGTTCCAGCAGCTTCTCCTGCGTCGGAAATGAACAGATCGTCAGATTCCTCCAACGGCCAGATGTGCCGGCAAGGATGGTGAGCGCAGGGTAATAGACACAAGGCCCTGACGTGTGTACCATTTCGTCAGGCTCGGTGTCAATCTCCACATCCAGGGCAGATCTCCCCGTTCTCTCCAGCAGGCACTCGACTTTCTCGGAGATGGTGCTGGTTCCAACTTTGATCTTGGACCAGATCCGAGACGTAGCCAAAAGTACCAAGCGCCAAGATCGGCAAACATGGGTAAGGTGCAACGCCGAGCAGCCATATTCCATGATCGCGACCATGAAGATTTCGGAGAGCATCTCTGGGGGCAGGCAGCGAATCGGCGCAAGGAGTGAGAGGGCGTGAAGATTTTCTTGCTCAAGAGCGGAAATTTTTTGGGTGATTTCTAGGACCGCTATATCAGTATCTCGCCCGGATTGCTCGACCTGGCTCTCGTGTTCGTGCCAATGCAGAACCATCTGTTGCTGAAGGATTACGATTTGCGCGTGAATTTGGTCGAGAGTAGGGCGAATTCGCTCCTCTTCCTCAAGGATCTTCTGTCGTTGCCGTATTTCCAAGTCCCGAATCTGCGCTTTCAATTCGAATATTTCTTTTTTCCTTTGGGCGACCCCTTCTTGAATTTGCCCCTTTTTGGCGGTACTGGATGCCGTCAGTGGACCATCGCAGGGTGTAGTCCAATCCTGGAAAATTATAATAATAGAACACATATCGTCAGTGCACCGAGGGTTGATACGCTGGAATCTTTGGCAAAAGGTTGCTCCAGTCGTTTAGTACTGCATACCGGTAAACAAACCGCCGCCGTTAGCGATGTAAGGTACCGACTGGTGTGGAGGTCGCATGGAAATTCTGTATCAGATTCTCCTCTCCTGCTTGTCGAACGAGGTCAAGATCGTAATGAACCTACTTCATTGCGAGAAATATCATCAACACGGCACTGCGTTCCTGATATTTCAAATGTCGTATGGGTGTTATTCGTGCCGATATTCCCGTTGGTAATGACATTGGGATATAGGGCACCCGGTGATCCAGGATGATTCGACCCGGAATGGTTCTGAGAAAACTCTAGCTCAAGCAGCATCGGCTTAAACGGCCGTCAATATCACCGTTGTCGAGGAGAGTAATGCAATCAAACACACTGAGCAATCAGGAGTACTAGCATATCGATGACGTCAGTCCAACCAATCTCATCTCAGACGTGGTATTAACCACGCAAATTTGTTACATACGGTGATTCGGTGGGTATACTCGATCCTAGCTATAAAACAGTCAGGATAGATTTTCTTGTGAAGGGAAAGAAGACGGTGTTTTCTCCTGTATGTGACTCTCTTCACCCACTGATAGTTGTCGTTAAATATGAGTTTCGCCTAGCCAGGCTCTCTGCTCAGAAGCGTTCTAGCAGAAAAACGCGCCTACAATCTTCCCTACGCCCCTCTATTGAGATTTTCCGCCAGAAATGTTTGGGGTTCATCATGGGGGTTGATACACGCTCCAACACATCACTTGACATGGGCGGTAGTAAGTCCATTCACTTAATCTCTCGCTTAAGCATTTGTTAGACACACGTTTCTCCATGCTGGCGAGAGGCGAGCTGCTAAGCGAGACCCCTCCGCTAGAGCCGGCGACCTATAGCTCTGGGTATGAATGGTACGCAAGTGGCGTTCTATAGACATCACCATCCCTCTACTGGGCGGAGGAGTTGGTTTAAGGCTGTGCACGTTTTTGGACCGCAGATGAGACGTAAAGGGTGTTCCAATGTTCCAAATGATGTCCATTTCTCAGAGGGTGGCAGAGCATGGCAATCCACACTGATACCGTACGCGCTGCAGAGCATGCGTCGAGTCGCATATGGCTGATTCCAAGTTAGAAACAATGGTACGCTCAACGGGGCAGTTAGATAGATCAGACGGATACACAGAGTCCAGGAAGCTCTGGAATGTAATAGAAGTTATGGTGCCTTTGATGTACCAAAGACATCCGCTATTAGGTGTCAGGGTTTGGCCTTCCTAATCCCTGGGTGGAGCCGCAGGAGCCCTAATATTTAGCATCGCCTAGCCGCACCATGCTTTGTCTAGCGTGTATTTACTTTGTTCAGAGCTTTCCCGGACTTATGGCGTGTACGGAGGAGTGGAGAACGATTGTCTCTCCGCATATAATTGACAACCCACTCGTGCACTATCTACACCTCCAACCCCAACGAAGTGTGGGGTTTTCACTTGGACTCAACCCCACCAGCCGGACGAGGCCATGACTCATTGGTGCCACTAGGCCATTAGCTGATACAGGATCAACACCCTCCGTCCGATATTCTTATCCATTCAAAATCGATCTTCCATGATAATCGGACTTTGAGCTCTTTAGAGCCTCACCTGCACAACCCTTTCCCTATCCTACCTTGCAGCCTACGACCGTTCGGGTCCTCGCATCCGCGCGTTGGCCTCACGACTTTGGCCCAGCCTTATCGATCTCACCTGCAGAGCAACCGAATGGTTACAGGGTAATCGTGGATCGCAGTCTCTGATCTTTGATAACCTGGACCGCCCCGCAACCCTACTTTGAAGCACTCCGACATCGCAAATTCATTACAAAAAAAAACTCGCACTGGAGAACGAACGTTCATAGAATGTACTCGTAGCGATGGGTGAAATTGTCAACAGTTATTGAACTATGTACACGTACGTGAAAGGATATATACTACTCTCTACTTTTTCAAGAAGACATAGGGCTCATTCGAAAGGATACTTCCAGAGCTCGCACTACGACTTCAAGGCGGTTTGTGAGACCTGGTGGTACTGACGACTTGCCAGAGATGCGCGTCCCGAGATCCCGAGCATCAAGGTGTTGTGGGCTGGAATCCTCCTGTGAAATATTCTTCCAGCATACACATAGAACGTTGAGGTGGTCAGGTAGATTCTGGAACCCATTGGGTCAAGGGAGGGCCATGCCCTTGCGTCATGCCTGGAAAGGCGGTGGAATCGCACACGTCGCCACTGGGCTGCAAATCACTGAGACGGTCTCCTTATCACCACGTTCTCCACGATAACGTCAGGTATCCCTGCTGATGTTAGCAGGTGCATAACCCTCGGCAACTGAAGGCGGGGGATCTTCAGACCATCTGGCAGGAGAACAGGGAACACACCACAACAATCCAGTAATCCAGAGCATCTCCGCAGGCATATATCGCTCAGTGACGCACTCATAGAAGGAACCCTTGCCCTTGACTATCTCTCTTATCGACCCTTCCTGCCGTACAGTGAGCAAGGATGAGAATATCAAGTCTCCATGGGTTTGGTGAGCTCCTTGATATGACGGAACTGCACTAATTCATGACATCAATCCCCCCACGCCCCAGATGAGATACTTGCGCCGCCTGCCCAGAGGGACGCAACTATCAACGCGAGAGGGGAAGCAGCACATATTCCCTCAGTGTCCAGCGTGGTACTTTGCACCGGGATCCGGGCTGATATCTTGCCCACTGCCCAAGATTCGCATTGCAGAGGTGAAGCACCAGCCGAGAATCTGGTCGCGTGAGGTTGATACCCGCGTCACTTATGATTGGATTATTGGGTGGATTCAGGTTGAACTCAATGAAGAGGGAGATACAATTCCATTTGTATCCGACGCGAAGATGTCTTGGACTCCTGGAGGGTTTTTGACCAAGCTGACGGTGTCAGGGAACGATGTTCAACTGAAAGACGCGTATAAGGGTTGGTCATAGCGCTGTCGGACACGCACCTGGCCCAAGTGATGTCACTAACAAATTACTAACCAACACAGCCATCGCAGCAATATACATAAGGTGATATAAATCGTACCCGACAACGCTTGGGGACGCGCAGATGGTCGGTTCTGGAACCGTTCATATGGCGGTTGTGTAAATTGAGAGAAAGATCAATAGCCGATTTGATCCAGAAACCTTTCAATCATGTGGAGCTTATGTCATTTTGACTAATTCAGCCAGGGTAATGATGTCACTTTTATTCAAATGACTATTACTGAAAGTTACCACTCACCGAGCGGGAAGTTTCCCCACGACCGCCTATATTTCCGGTAGCATAGATTTGGCAATAAATAACTTCTTTACATTGCCAAGTACTCAGATTCGTAGTTTGAGCGCCCCCGGCAAGCTAGTTGATACGGTATGGCTGACGGCAGATCGGGCCGCATCACTCACCGAGCACAGGCAAATCCGGTACATTTGGACCAATAAAACGGGGACGAGCTATAAGACATGGACTAATAGAAACGACTACTATCTAAATCATTGCGCTGTCCATCTTCATCTGACCGTTCTCCATCGCTTTCATCAGAAATGATTGTTTCATGTTTGACACAGAACAGGGGAGGAGGCTTGATTTGGGTTCCAAAGTTCTTGAAGAGGTGTTTCAGGGTCATTGGACTCATTAAACCACCTGAGCATCGCCTTTCTCAGTGTTCTAGCAGGCTGCATGCAGGCCCTGCTGTTCGAACCACAATTGGGGATGGGAGAAAGAATTTGAAGTCTGATGGACATATCTGACAGTTGTGAAAAAATTCTTTTAACATTTTAGATGCCTTGCTGGAGGTTCGTGTCCACCCCACTTGTGTCACAAATTCGGGCGAGGCGATTTTCGCATAGCCGCCGACCACGGCTCATGTTGAATGGCGGGACCTCTCAAACACGGGCAGGAAGGAAATTACATGTTTCTCTATATTTGGGACACCTAACGAGCTATGTACGATGCCTCTAGAGCACATTGCTCGGTGAGTGGGGGGTGCTCGGTGAGTGGTAACTTTCAGTACCTCATTACCCACGGGATATTTGTGTATTATTTCTTGCTTATCAAGTGTATACAGGTGGCTATCCCATTGGATTACATAGATTTAATCTATACTCACCAGTTCTATTCAGATTATTTGTGGGATGCAGGTTCGTTCGGGAGATTACTGGAAGATTATTTTATGGGGCTTATAATAAGATAAACCCACACATAATCATTGCTTGATTATACTTGTAGGGACCTAGTGTTAGATCCGACCACACCCTACTAGCCAGGGCAAATATCGGTTCATAATCTTACCCCGCCGTAATAAGTCCTAGTGATTTGACTTATTTATGTGTGGCTAATACGGCCTAAGTGGTGCGTCGGTGAGTGTAGGTCTTTCTCTCGACGCGGGCCGCCTGTCCTGCTGCTGCGTTTTGCGTTTTGCGTTTTGCGTTTTGCGTTTTGCGTTTTGCGTTCGCTCCTTGAACTTTACTTAACTCTGATTCGATTCGGTTTGTATGACAAAGCTGCTGCTTCTGTGATCTTTCGGATGCTTCTATGGCGTGCTTTTAACAAAAATTAATTTTAGTCCCTCGAAAAAACACTCTATTCGTACGGATAAGCAAAAATGACTCCATCCGACGTACTCATCAATCCTTAGAAAGTATGCTCCGTCGAGTCTTTACCCATGGCAGCCGTACTTGATGACCCCGAAGAAATGGCTACAAGGATCAATCGGTTGTTAGCAAAAGACCGCCCAGAAGGGATAGAGGGTGAGGACGCACTGGAAAGGATACGGTCGATGTAGTTCGCCCCACTCCACTTTTGGTGAGTCAACACATCGCAACCGAGTTCCTTCTCTTTCCTTTGGATGAGTTGGACGTAGGCGAGCATGCCATCCGTTGCAAATCGGCGTGCAAGTTCAACTAGTAGATTTGGTCAGCACTGAGTCCACTTGAATGCATAGACCATGCGCACCAGTGACGGTCGCGGTGCTATGAAGGCCCGCAAGGGAGATGAGTTGCAAGACGAAGCCAGACTTGCCAAGATCCCAAATGAAGGACTTCAAAGTCTCATCTAACGAGTGCGAAAGTCAATTTCTCGCTTTTTTCAGGTCTGGAGCAGTCTACCGGTATATCCGTGCGCACTCCAATTGAAACTTGGGCTCAAATTATACACGAGCCACCTACGGAGCTCGTGAGTAAGGATGTCCAACAAAGGTGCTTATCAACTTACTTGCCAGGGTGCTGTTCGCGGATCTTGCCGGCAAAGTATTGAGCCTGCTTGACGTCCGGGGCTTTGGTCTCCAGCCAGACCATCTCAGTATATGGAGCGAAGGTATTCGTACGTTTGATGGCAGCCTCGAGGCCGCCTTTGAAATGGTAGTAACCTTCGCGAGTACGAGGCGCTTTTCGCCGTCTGTCAGGCAAGGTCTAGAACAATAGACGTAGAGGAATTCCTCACAGTCCCAGTCCCAGAATATGTCACTTCCTACTACTTCTTTGGCTGCCAGCCGGGCTTCGTGGTTCGACCTGCCCTTGGAGAGTGTCTTGTACTTTTGAAGTGCTCCTTCTTTGTTATTGAGGGTGCCTGAAGAACTGATGGCATGTTCTACGGCTTGGTCGAAGGTCATGAGAGGATGGCTTTTCAGCCACTCTGCCTCCAAAGCATCGATTTCCGGACCAGTCTTTCCTTCTCGCTCGGCTCTATCCAAAGTCTCTGCAAGTCCTTCTCCGCCAACAGTGGTACCGAGAATGAACTCGTGGTCAGCGGAGTCCACACTGGAGGAGATGAGATTGGCTGATTCTGAGTCTGTTCGAGCGATTAACAGCATCGTCGACTGCATAATATCGAGTTGGAAGCGAGATGCGATGAGTCGAGTAATATGAGTCGATGTGGGTACTAGCACTTTGCCAGCTTGGTGCCCACACTTCTTTCCACCGTGCAGCTGATCCTCCAAGTGAATTGCAGACGCTCCTGATTCAGCAAAGAGTTTGACGAGCTTCATGACGGAAGAAGTACCACCGTGTCTAGATGCACATTAAATTCGCATTCGCTCAAAATTGCGACATCTCCTCACCCAGTGTCGGCATCGGCTATGATGGGCCGGAGGTAGTCGACATATTCCAGTTTCTTTCTGACATCTGGCGTAGCATTTCGTCTCTCATCATAGTGCTTCTTGTCGTGTAATTGCTGAGCGCGGAATAGTCGATGGACCTGATTGGGGACGGTTGTATAAGGGTAGTCCCTTCGGAGCTCCGTCAGCAAGCACCAATGCAAAATCCCGGGAGCAAACGGCAGGGAGCACTCACGCAAGGTCTGGTCCGAGTTCGTTATTAGCAGTTGTTAATACGCTGGAAGAGGCCCACCCGGAGACATAAACAACCTCTTGGTACCGTGCCATTTGCGTCAGTTGGACCGGGTCGATTGCACCCATCGTATGGACAGGCTTTCCGGCATCTGCAGAACGTTTTAACAGAGCGAACAGCTTGTCCGCTAGGAGGGAGCCGGGCAACGGAGTGACTGGCATCGAGCCCTGCTTCGAAACGATATCGGCAGCAGTATATGGACGTCTGATACCTGCATATCTGGGAGAGGAGAAGTGCTGCTGGAGGGTGGCGACGCGTGATTCGAACTCTGACGCATCTTGGTCGACAGTTGGAGGGTCCAAACGCAGAGGAGGGACCGCAGAGGCCGTTGAGGATACCGTCATCATCCTTTTCGTAGCTCTAGAGACAGTGTACAGCGACGACGTCGCCGTGAATTTTCTTGTGAACATCGTAAGTACGATGAGCCAACCTCGAGTCGCCAAACATAGCCAAACATTCGCGTCTCTGCTCCACATTTCTCAAAGCAAAAGGACTCAGATGAGCGAAACGGCAACTGTAAAGAAGCAGCTCAAGATCAAAACTGGGGTGGTTTCGAGGTCATCGCCTGTGTATCTAAAATGCTTGCCGTTCACTGACGAAATGAGTCGCATCGGGCAGGCTCTGGAAGGATTACAACTTATACACGAAGGAGGAAGAGGAACTGCGTACAAAACTCGACAAACTCAAAGCCGATGACGCAGAAGCTTGGCATATTAAGAACGCGGTTCGTCCAGATTACCGCCTCTGTGGATATCGAACCCACAAAGGTACTTCCCCGTAGACAAACATGATTGCGGAGTCAAAAAAGATGATCACGGTCACCCAAGGCAAACTAGCAGAGGTCGCTACAGAGCTGAGGGCTTTGGTGGTGTGTTCTTGCCTAAGCGTTTGGATCGGGCATAAATAACAAAACCCACAGGTGCATGCACGTGCGAATCCAGATGACTTCAATGAGTCGGAGGAACTCAACAAAGCAGAAGCTGTATTGTCCGAGACGAGCATTTGACACAGGTCCACGTTTACCATACATGACTCACTGGGAGTGTACAATAGAATGGGAAAAAATCGTTAATCATAGATTTGGAATCACTTAACCTTCCGAACTCAGGCGGAGCCGCCTCAAACGGATGGTTGCACCTCCTCCCAGGTCTTGATCCTGAAGTAAGTGTGTTGAAGATACCTGATAACAGTCTCTTTGACTTTCCAGCCGTCCAATTCCGGGTTCTTGGGAGGTTCAAAGAAGAAGCGAGCACTCAAAGTAGCGAGGAAAACACGAAGTTGCAATGTCTGTGAGGAGATAAGACCCTTTTGTCATGTTGACAAATATTTGCGTACCGCGAGTTTATGCCCGAGGCACAATCGTGGACCGCCACCGAATGGTAATGTCAGGCCAGCTTTCAGGTTGAAACGGCCCTTCTCGTCGATCCATCGATCTGGATCAAAGGTGACACCATCATCCTTCCAGCAACCAGTCTTCTTCTTGCTGTCGT
>Ga0307515_10019212_pt1 | contig 12316 bp, 8 predicted proteins | sample 17_EM_MG_FD_194513 | JGI IMG/M metagenome (GOLD analysis project Ga0307515, IMG submission 194513) | Populus trichocarpa ectomycorrhiza microbial communities from riparian zone in the Pacific Northwest, United States - 17_EM | ecosystem: Host-associated > Plants > Roots > Unclassified | place...
TTGTTAATTTGATTGTTTAGTTCCCATTAATTTTAACGATACATTGTAATTGTTTATAGATGATAATTAGTTATTGGATTGTGAATTTATTTTTAATAAAAAGTTTATTTTTGAATTGAATGATTACATTATTAATAAATGTTATCATCAATATTCTATATAGATTTATAAGTAATGGAGTATCATTCTTAGATGTATTAAGATTCACCCCAAGGGTTGTATAGGTAAGATTATCTTTAAGGGGTTGGGGATTTTATTAATTTCATACTTTATAATCTAAAGAATATTAGAGCATGTGAAATTAGATGTCTATGTGTGAATTTAAAAATAAAAAGTTTCACCATAAAGATGTTGTGATGATGCATCTACTTAAAAAGGGTTCATCGAGAAATATTTATTGGTTTGCACACGGAGAATCTTATGTTCCTTACAAAACCATATTAGAAATGATAGTTGGCTTAATTTCTAGTTCTAGCAATATATATGGATTTATGGATGATAATAGTAATCCTTATAAGATTATTATGATTAATATAACGGGAAAGAATCAGGGTTATTTAGGTGAAGGTTCATGTAACATCCTTTTAGATAAAGATTCATTGTAAATATAGCTAGGTTTTTTTAACTTTTAAAGATTCTGATGAACCATTATGGGATGGGTTCACAACTCATAGAAAATTATCGACCATTGCATGAGTGTTTACCATCAAATCAGATTATGGATTTAATGAGTTCGGTTATAATAGCATCATTGAATGGGCTAAAAGCATGTTACCTAAAAGGAATAGGTTGAAAGAAAATTTTTATGCTGCAAAATCCATCACAAAACCTCTTGGCCTAGGATACCAAAAAAATTGATGTATCCAAACTTTCACATGTTGTACTACTAGGAATATGTAAATTTTATCAAGTGTAAAACATATTAGCATGCTCAGTATAAATTAAATACTGGTAAAGGTAGGACAGTTGTCACATATAAAAAATCAAGATACTTCTCAATCACTTTTAGGCTGCAAAAGTTATTTATGTCTCAAAAAATTATTGAGCACGTAATATGACATCATTCACGTGATAAGGTGGATGGAATCATAGTGCATCCTTCTGATGGTGAAGTTTGAAAGTAGTTTAATAGGGTGTAACCTTCATTTTTAATGGAATCATAGAACGTATATCTTATCTTATATACAAATAGATTTAATCCATTTAGGTTCTTTGTTACACCGTATTCTTGTTGGCCAATTATACTAATAATACAACTTACCCCCAGAGAAAAGTATGTATTTAAAATTTATTTTTTTAATTTATAATCATACGAGGTTCTTATAGTCCATATTGGAATATAGATGTTTATCTTTGACTTTTGATTGATGAGTTGAATAAGTTATGGTCAGTTGGTGCTCTAACATATGATATCTCAAGAAAACAAATTTTTAAATGAAGACAACTTTGATAAGGACTATAAATAATCATCCTATGTATGAGATGGTATTGGGTTGGAGCACAAATGAGAAATTAGCTTATCCATAACGTATAGAAAATAATGAGGTCTTTATCTTAATAAATGATGGTAAAGCTTCTTTTTTTAATTGCCACCAAAGGTTCTTGTCAAGTCATCATTGATATAAAAAAAAAAACAAAGACATCTTGAAATGTAAAGCTAAAAGGGATGTTGCATCGTCAATAATATCAGATGAAGAATTATATGATGTAGTTTCATAGTATAAAGGTATTGTATTTGGTTTTTATTATGGTAAGCACAAGTTTTTTGCTTTTGGTGTGACCCATAATTGGGTAAAGTGGAGTACTTTTTGGAAGCTTCTTTATTAGAAGACTAATGGCATCCATCATAATCTAGATGTCATGCATATCAACAAGAATGTGTATGATAATATTTTTAATATGATCATGGATGTGAAAGTAAAAACAAATGATTGTTTGGAATGAATAATTATGATTGTCATTTATGCAAACACTCATTCCAATTGCTTATAGGAATTTATTACCAAAAAGGATACGGTATGCACTCATAAAAATTAGTCATTGTTTAGAGATATTTATTCAACAAGTTACATTCCCAATATATACAGCAACTTGATTGAACATCATTAAGATAATTTACAAACTTAAAATTATCTTTCCTTTATTTTTCTTTGACTCAATAAATCATCTACCTATTCATTTAATATGTGAGGAAAACGTTGGAGGGCATGTGCAATATAGATGAATGTATCTTTTCAACATGTTAAGGATTACAAGCATCCTAAGTAATTGTTCATTGTCTTTTTGTAAACATTCAGTTATTCATCTTTAATTACTTGTATGCAGATATTTATTCAACCTTAAGAGAAATATAAAAAAACCAAAGCGCATGTTGAGACTTTAATATGTGAGGTTTATATTGTTTAAGAGATTTAATTTTTATCTCATATTATTTTGAGCCTCACCTTTGCAACAAAAATCAATTGCCTTTCAATACATGATGATGGTGGCGAACTACCTTCAAGTGGGAATTTATTTTGCCATCTTGAACAACCATTATCAAATAATACAATAAAGAGAAGATATTTAAATGAAATTGAATTCATACAAGCATATATTTATATGTTATTCAACTGTGATAAATTGAAACCTTTTGCTCGGTAAGTTAATTTTTATCATTATATAGTTTCAAACTATTTTCTCTTATATTCTCATATAGACTCAATTTAGTAACTTTCTTATAGGCAACATCATCAATTATTGTTATCCAAAAATCCAAATGTTACTGAAGCTCATATTTTTTTAATTATAAGAGGAATAATTTATCACGTGATTTAAAATACATGTAAGTATATAATAACTCGAAACTCTTAATAATAGACTTATTTATATTTTTTTTATTTTATCATTAATGGTTTTAATTTTAACCAGGTTTTCTACATGTGAGGCAATGCTCGTAGATTGAAATTCTCATCTTTGGGTTCTAAAACAAAAGTACAATGTCATAATAAGTATTTATTCAATAGATATGTCTTTCATACTAGAGAGTAAGGTAAGGGTAGAAAGACATAATATTGAGGTTTATGTAATGGGTTCAATTTCTATTGAGTTTAAAATTGATTATTATGGCAAGTTATAAGAGGTTATTGAATTGTGATATTATAGTTAGTAAGATACATTATTTTTATTCATATGTTATCAGTATAATATTGAAAGAGGAATTAAAGTAGATCATCACCATGGTATGGTCAAAATAAATAAATAAAGGTAGACTTTGCAACATCAATGATGTTTTTTTTTTTCAAATAATGCAAACAAGTGTATTATATATACATTTCTTTTTTTAGAAGGGATCATAATTGAGTTGATTGGTTATTCATTGTGAAAACCTAACCTAAAATTCATGTTCAAGTTGTTGAAGATGATAACAATGAAGTAACTAAGAGAGATGGTGTATTTCAAATGATAAACTAGTTGATCTATATCAAGTTGCTACATCAACCAAGTTAGAAAATTGAAATTTTTATGTCACTTAAAATACTTATATTAATGTTGATATTGATTAATTAAATGTAATATTAAATAACAATGAACACAGTAAAGTAAATGAAAATAATGAGATTGACCTAGAATTCAACGACGAAAATGATGATGGACATAACAATGATAAAAATAAAGATGGTGATTTTGATTAAAAAGGTGTTGAATTAATTTAGATGTGAAACATCATAGTGTAATAAAATTGACATTGTGTGATTAAGATATTTATTGGTGCTTTATATTAATGCATTATATTTTTTATATTTTTCAAGTGTTTATTGTTGTAGTAGTGGTTTTAATGTGAGCAATTATTGGTTTGAATATGCTTTGTATTGTTGTATATTTAGGTTGGATAAGAGATTCTAACAAATAAACCAAATGAAATATAGTGAAACATTGATGGGTCAGTCGATGAATATAGCATTCCCGATGGAATTGACGACAAAAATACAATTTCATCGGAAAGTTACAGAATGGTTAGGAATTTCAAATGAAATTGTCAACAGACATGCAAATATTATTGGAAAGTTATAGAAAAGTTTGGTATTTTTTACATAATAGCTGATACAACAGTCTATCAGAAAGTAAGGTTATTATTAGTGATGAAATCGCTAATAGAATACAAATTTTAAAAAAATCCATCGACATTTCCACCAGCATTGGATGACGTGTCAAATTATCAATGGCAATGCCAGTAAAAATTTCATCGGCAATTTAAATAAAAATAACACACTGCAATTCCTCTCCTTCCCTATTTCTTTTTCATCTATTTCAAATCCCTAATTTGCCCCTATTTTCATTCAAAATTTCCTTTACTCACTTGCTTTTGCTCAAAACCTCTTCTCCTTTTAGGTAGAATTTATAAGGTTTCTTCATCCTTTATTTACTTCTTTTATTGTGGGTCCTTTTTTTTTTAATTCTCATTAGGGTTTATGGTCTTTTGGGTTTGATGATTTTGAGCTTTTATGGGTTTTAGTTGCACTGAGAAACTATGATTTTTAGTTGTAATTATAGGTCCTTTTTTCTTCATCTTGTTTTACTTGAGTTTCTAAATTTTTAAAATGGTCAGGTTAGTTTGTATTTTCCCACTTGGGTTTTAACTATTAGGTGTTGTTTTTTAAAAATTATGTTGAATAATTGATATTTGTATTGATAATGTTGTAGGTTTTTGTGTTTTTTCCAATCTATCTCTCTTTGTGTGTGTCTGTGTGTGTAAATATAGGTTAGTTTGATTTTTTTCTCTAGTTCTTTTAAATTTATTTATGTAATAATTTTTTTTACATGATTTGTAGTATATTTAATATAATTTGGATGAATTTGCATTCTTTTTTTATATGTTTTTTTCACTCGGATTTTTGAATTTTTATAATAATTATGTTAATTTGTTTATACTACTTGAATTTTGACTAGTAGGCATTGTTAGATGAAAACTATATTCAATAATTAATTTTTATAATGGTGTTGGTGTTGGAAGTGTTGTAGATCGTTTTATATTATATGTGGTAGTATAGGTATGGTTGATGTTAGTTTATTATAGTGAAAAATTTGTGTTCATCAATAATTAATCATGATAGTGGTGGTGGTGGTGGTAATGATAGATGTTATATATTATGGTGTACATGATGAATGTAAGTTAGATGAAGTGAGAAAATCATTAGTTTTTGCAACGTCTTCAATTCATTATTGAGATTGTGTTTTTACATAATAGGTCTCTTTTTTTTATCTAATGAGATTAAGGTTTTGGCTTAAATACTTAATCAACATGAAATTGGCAAAACAAGTTCTTTACAAATGATATCTTTTGCATACTAGTTTGTGGGTTATGATATTTTAGGTATCAATTTTGTTCTAGTAGAGAACAACGTGTCTTTTTTAATAAAATGCAATTTTATAATTATAGCTTGTGTTTATTACTTTAGACTCGAATCCAGTGTTGCAAGTTTATGTATAAACCAATTAGGTTTCTTTTAAATGTTTTTTTAAACTTAAGCATCCATTTTCATACGTGTTATGGATGGGATTTTTGAAACATTATATTTTATGCTTTATGTCATTATCTAATGAGGTTAGGGTTTTGGCTTTTGTTTTGGAGATGTCGAGAAAAAGTTTGAAGTCAAACAAGAGCGCTACTGCTTCATCAAAAAGTAGTTTTGGAGAGCCTACTGTTCATTTAAATGTCGATCATAAAGAGACACCTACCAACCTAGGCTTGTCTAATACAGGTCGTAGAGCTAGAATCTCATCTTCTAGATATGATTGTTCTGGCAAGATTATTGCAGAATGAAAGGTCGATCACATCATGTAAGTAATGTTTTTTTTTCTTGATATTGACATTGTTTATTTGTATTAAGTTATTCTAAGTTTTGACACATGTTAATTTTCTGGTATCTTAGACCGAGGGGTTTCATCATGGATTTAGCAGTATAGAAGTTCTCTTTCAGTATGTTCCCTTTAGGTAAAATATTTCTCACCTATACGATAATTCTATCATAACTGGTCTTACTCAACCCAAAATCTAACTTGATGGTGAACACTTGTGTAACAGTTAATAATTTACTATGATTTATACAACCATCCAATAATGGTTCGTCAAAATCTTTTAAAACATCAAAAAACTTGGTCGCGTCTAAATTAGGTTCTTCATCCACGATTGGATATTGACCGGCATTACCCTGACTTATTCTCATCGCATCCATAACCATATTCTTATAAGGATTACTATTGTCATCTACAACTCCATGCATAACACTAGAATTAGAAGTTAACTCAATCATCCTTTCTACCATGGTGTCATAAAGAACATATGGTTCTCTGTGTGCATACCAACACATTTATTTTTTCATAAACTCTTTTTATAGAAGATGCATCGTTATAACATCTATATCGAAAAACTTTTTATTTTTACACTTTTTACATGGACATGTAATACCTTCTCCACTAATATTTCTCGAATTAGATAATGCGTAATTAATAAAACTCTAAACTTCACTACAATAATCAATTCTCCATAACTCTTGGGGTAAATCTCTATATATCCATGAATAATTATCCATTACTTATATCAAACCTATATAAAATAAGGATGACAACATGTATTAATTAACTATATTAATTGAATAAATTTGAATAAATATTGATTTAGCTCAAACTTATTCAATATATTTTAATAGTACTCTTAATTTATTATCAATTATCTACATAAATTTAAATTTTTACACATATATCAAAAATTTCAACTCGGTAATAAAATTGACAAAATATAAAACGGACCCGTTAAATAAGCCATTATTTATTTTATAACAAAAAACCTAAGTAAAAAATTCAACATAATTTTCATCAATTTACAAAAAAAAATACAATTTTACAAAATATAAAACAAACTCTAAAATGTATAAATCATAAATCCATACAATAAATTTGTATGAGAAAAAACTATAAAACAAGTAAACACCCAAATAAAATACATATACTACATAAATATGCAAAAACAATTAACATTTTAAAATTGAGTTCAAATAAAAAAAAAGGGTAGATTTGCTTAGTTAAAGCAGAGAATCCTCAATAAAATTTGAATCCGAACACAGATACTAAAAAATTAAGTGTTGTAGTGGCTAAATTTGCTGTGAGAAGTGGAATTGTGTTGAGATTGGGGAGAAGGGGTTGGTTGCTTGTTGTAGAAAAAAATGCATAAGGAAGAAGGATAAATGGGGAAGGGGAGAGGAGGGTTGATTATTAGGTTATAAATTAAATATTTTCGACGACATTACCAATGTAATTATTCCATTAGTAATATGTCGGTAAAAATATCATGTCATCGTACGATTTACGTTTTTTGAATCCCACTATAATACCCTCCATAATTCCCTCAATATATACTGAGAAAATTTTTATGTCGGTAATATCGTTTGTAAAAGTTACATGTCATCATACTATTTGACTTTTTTTTTTCATTTCTTATTTTCCCACTGTAATTCCCTTGGTATATACCAAGAGAATTTTTCTATTGGTGTTTACCGATGGATACATAGATGAAAAATTATGTTGGTAAATGTCATCGCAATATACCAACGAAAAAATTTTATTGGTGTTTTTATTTGTATTTACCAATTTTATAGTTGTGGTCGATCTTTGTTTTTTGTCATCCCCTTGCTTTTTTCTTCAAAACCCACATGATAGACCCTTCATTTTCTTAAGTAAATATGAACACATTAACAACTTTCTAGTCACTCTTTTCTCTTGTGTTTATTTTGTTGTATTATTAAAGTAAATTTATAAATGGTAAAAAAAAATATGTGATGATTTTTTTTTTGGCTAATTCCAGCCACCATAGGTGGCAAAGCGATGGAGTAGGTAGAGGATGGAGGAGAAGAAGACCGAAGTTTGATTTCATACAAAATATCAAGGTATGTAAATATTTTCTTTATTTTTCCTACCTTTTTTTCCTTGTTTTGGTTTGAATTTATTATGTTTAATGTAGGATAATTTATAGAGAGAATGGGTTTATAATTGTATCATTATTTTTTAGCTGTGGGTATTAAATCTATTATGCTTGTTAATTATTAATTAATTAATGATATAGGTTGAATATCATTCATTGATGAAGTATTATTTGCTATGAATGTCTATTAATTTTATTTATTTACATATTTATTAATGGGTTGAATATTTTATTATTAATGTTTTTGTATTTTTTAATTAAATAATTATATTTGATATGTATACATAAAAGAATTCAATTTTTTGAAATTTAAATGACCAAGTGCAAATTGTTTTGCAATTAATTAGGGTTTAAAGAATTTAGCTTCATTTAAATGTACATTAATTTGGTGAAAATAAATATTTAGGTTAATAAAGTGCAATAATAAATTGAGTTTATTATAATGTGCATAAATTTTGTTTAATTGTTTATAAAAAAATATTAAGATTATTATTATATGTTCATAAACTGAATTAATTATAATTGTGTAGTAATTTGGTTCAATTATTGATGGAAATAATATTTAGTGTGTTAATATAATACATTAGGAAGTTAATTTTAGTTCCAATGTTTATTTATTTAATTTGATTTAATTAAATTGTTGATGAAAAAGATATTTAGGTAAAAATAGTACATCAATAAATTGGAATTATTTACTAATTTAATATAATAATAAATGAAAAAAATACTTATGTTAATATGGTACATTAATAAATTAGAGTTATATTTTAAGTGTCTATTAATTTAATTTAATTTATTAATATTTATGTTGGTTGGGCCATCATTAGTTAGGATTAGTTGGGTTGTGAATGCTATTTTTCTAGAAAATTCATATAGGAATATGGTTCTAAATGCAATGGGGGTTGGTGATACATTAGAGTAGTCTTTAATGATAGGGTTTCTTATCTTTTGGTAATAGAAAAACTTCTTAATCTAGAGGCAGCTAGTTTTTAAAAACTTTTGAAAGTTATAGAGGAGTCTTTATGAAATGGGTATACCAAACAATCCAAATTATATACTTGTATGCAATTTCTTAATATGAAATTATTTTTAAATTTGACTCGGACTACCTTTAATAAATTTACTGATTTTACAAACAATTGCATGCCTGATGATAAAAATTTGGTACCAAGACTTCAAAGGCTATTTGTAAACCCCTTATTATAAAAAATGATAAATATTAATAAATAATAAATAAATAATTAGGGTAATGGAAAATAATTAAAATTGAAGTTTTAAAGGAAAAAATTTTTAAATATAGTTAATCATTAAATTAGACCGAGATATGATGTATAATTAAACGAAAAACACCTGAATTAAATTATAGTGGCATTGTAGTAATTGTAAGGACCTTGAAATTAATATAAATAGCTCACTTGGCTTCTTGAGGAATCCAAGTGTAGCCGACCATATTAATTTAGAAAGGGGAAGGGAAATTTTCCTATTTTCTTAAAAAATTCTCCAAAAATCACAAGAAAATACTTAGGTTAAAGGATTAAAAGGAGTGTTTGGGTGATCTAGAGAGGTTATTTGTAAAAAATTGTGGTAATGCAATAATCATGTTTTTGACAGGGGATATTACGACGACCAGACCTCAAGGCGTAAAAGGATTAGAATCAGCATGTCAGGCTAGTTGGTATTCCATTCAAATGCTAAAAAAAAGAGAAGAATTTAGCAATATTACGTTGTGGTATTAAATTCCTTAAATTCCATAAAATATATATATAGTATCACGAAGTTAAGGGAAGAGAAAAAATAAAGTATGAATTGAATTATTGTTCATTAAGCAGAGGTTAATGATATCCGCTAGACTAATACCAACATTTTTTAAGGAAGTATTATGTACAAGAACTTGATTAGTCGATCCAAGATTTTGATAGCTAATGATGTCAATAGGGTTTTATTGATGTTGAAATTTAACCTAAAAGATGAAAAGAAATAACATTGAATGGACTTGATTAGCCTTCTAGATTATAGGGGCTAATGATATCAACAGGATTGTCTTGGTATCGATATTATCATAGACTTGACTAGGTGTTTCAGATTATAAAGGCTAATGATGTCAGTAGGTTACACTAGTGTCGACATTACTTGAAAAATTGATTAGCTATCCAAGACATGGGAGCTAATGATACCGAGATAAATAATATCAGCATATCCTTGATTAGTTGTCCTTGTGATAATGACTAATGATATTAATTTGGAATTGATATTGGCATTTATCGGTGAAGAAGGACATCAAAGTGTCTAATGTAGAAAAATTAAATTTATATACAAAGAGTTAATGAAAAGAAATAATATTATTGATTTGGTTTAATAAGAAATAATGATTTGTACCTTTTATTGTTATGATTGAAAAGGATAAATTTGATATGTGAACCTCATTGAAAATGTTTATTTACATGTTTATCTCACCTAAGACAAGAGTAACATTGTAGTTATAGTTGTACTCATTTTGGTATAAATTAGGTAGAACTTTGTCTAAAATGAACTTTAAATGTAATTATTAACTAATGTCCTCTATTAAAAGTTAATGTAATTATCTTGTATTTACTCTATATTTTTTGGTTAAAAGTATTTCAATTAATCCTTACTATGTATTCTTTTACCATTGTTCCATAAATTTCTTAGATGGTGTTGAATTTAGTATTACTAATAAAATTATCTAGAAACTACCTTAACGCATGAATGTTAATGTTCAAATTTTTAAAAATTTGGAAATGATATAGATAAACACATATTGTTAAAAAGAAATATCAATGTGCTTAAAAAGTCATTGTTTGTGTGATGGTTGTTATGATTGTGATCCAGAATGATTGAATCAGGTAATTGAAAAAAAATGAAGTGTAATATATTAAGTCGATAACTTGAGATGTTATAAATATATAGAAAACTCTATCGAATATATATATAACCCTGGTTTTTTTTTCATAATTTATTCATGATAATTTGTTGAATTAGATTTTTCAATATGAGGTTATTATAATATTCATGTCTCCACATCATGCCAAAAATATAACATGGCATCATTTTCATAAGTCAAATGATAGGTTTATGATACACCCATCTGATAAGGAGGCATGGAAGGAATTTAATAATGTCCACCCGGATTTTATTTGATCTATAAAATATTCAATTAAGGTTATTTAACAATCGATTTAATACATTTGGCATATCTTCAAATGCATACTTTTGATGGCCAATAATTATAACTATTTATAATTTGCCTTCTTATAGGTGCATTACCTAACCATTCATGTTTTTGGCAATGGTGATTCTTGAGCCCAAAAATCTCGGGAAAAATCTTAATGTTTTTCTTAAATCTTTGATTGATGAGTTGAATAAGTTGTGATATGTTGGTGTTAAAACCTATTATATATATAGGAAGGATAATTTTCAATTAAAGGCATTTTTAATGTGGATTATTAGTGATTTTTCAACTTATAGCATGTTCTCATGTTAGAGTACTCATGGCAAGTTGTTTTATCCTTATTGTACATAGCATAACAAGGTCTTTATATTAATACATAGAGGAAAATTTACTCTCTCTTTGATTGTCATCGATGATTCTTGCCCATGAATCATCTATATAGTATCAATCAAATAAGTTTTGAAATGATTAATTGAAAAGCTCTCTCCTTTACCTTGTTGATTTGGTTTGGAAATGTTATACGAAGTGTTCAAGTTAACTGAGAGACATATTAGAAGTTCTTCACATAATGACAAAGTCCATGGCTTTAGTGTTAAACACAATTGAGTGAATGAGAGCATTTATAAGAGCTTTCATATTGACTTACAAATTTAATTCATCATAATCTTGATGTTATGTATATCGAAAAAAAATTCATTGACAATATTTTTTATATAATAACCAATTGTCCTGCATTAATTTAAGTTTAACTGAATTTTAAATTATATTACGAATTTTATTTTTATTCAACCTATTATTGCTGATGAAGTAGTTTAGAATATTAATATATGTGATTTTCAAAGTATCCACAAATAATTAATTAAAAAATTGAGTAAATCTGGAAAACAAAAAAATGATATGAATTAATAAATAAAAAATTCCATAGCAACCAATTAAAAAATTTGTGATCCAATCACTTAACCAATTCAATTGGTTTAAAGGACTGGACATGTAAAGGAGTCGGTTAGATAAAGTAGAATCGAACATGGAGAAGGAAAAAAATGACACCAAAATTATGCAAAAGTTATAATAAACAAGATCTTTCCCAATAATGTGCTTTCTATATTCATTTGGCATGCATGTAGCTAGATTTATCAAGAAGCAACGCCCCTTTAGTACTGTGGTGGTGC
>Ga0307515_10019213_pt1 | contig 12315 bp, 15 predicted proteins | sample 17_EM_MG_FD_194513 | JGI IMG/M metagenome (GOLD analysis project Ga0307515, IMG submission 194513) | Populus trichocarpa ectomycorrhiza microbial communities from riparian zone in the Pacific Northwest, United States - 17_EM | ecosystem: Host-associated > Plants > Roots > Unclassified | place...
AGTCAGGGCGTTATTCTAGGATTGGAACTGGTCCGCTCACCCGCGATGAAGGCAGGAATTGAGACAGTGGGCTGCGATGAAGCCCGATGCTCCCGTTAGAAGAATTTTTCCCATTATCGAGACGAGTTGCGGATCTCAAGATTCCCTTCCTTTGTAAAACCTTGACACCTCACCACCGCCGATAGGACCGCGATATCGGTACACATAACGATTCAGTCAGGCTAGGCGTCTAACTGGCTTTGATCGCAATGTTGCATGGAATGAAATGGACCTTGTCAGGCGCTGGCCAACTCTAAGCGGATTGGCCGTTCTCATGTTAGGACCACGTCAGGGGACTAACATGTCAGAAGCACCACGGCACTGGTTCCTCGTCAGGCTCTCAACGCATTTAAGGCGCGTAAGCGCTGTCAGTACCACCGCTTCGCCTGGATGAGCAACCAACAGCACCCATGTCTCATTTACCTCCGAATACTACAAGCCCGAATCTCAGCCGTCGGGCATCTCGTGCCATCAAGGGAATCCAAGATCTTTTGGAAAGCGACGAGGATTTATGTGCCCTCGATTATACAAATTTATCTAAATCTCTGGCCCTTGCATCTCAAGAGAATTTTGCTATCGAAGTAAGCTTTTGATTGGGAGAGTCACTCAACGCCGCTCACTCTACGCCTCAGGACTCTGAGGCACTTCTCCACCTGCTCGTCAAGGTGAGATGTCCCAAAATACAAAGTCCTCGACGTAATGACCACCTTATATAGCCCCCGACGTTGAAATTAATGCAAGGGTTCTTCCAATATCGTCCGGTCTCCTTGAGTATATCTGATCCTTCCATGGAACTGTCTTTCTTGAGTTATATCACTGTCCTGGGTGTAGGCATGCGTCCCTTATCGGTTTATCTGGAGAGGTGCTGATGCCTGGCAAGTATTTCGCGTCAGAAAATATGCTCAAGACTTCACGGGAAGCCGAGATCAAGTACTTCATTCCAAGTATCCATAATGCAGGACCTTATCGGCATTGACACCCCTTCCAGTTGCTTATATGGCGTTGTCCATACCTGCTTCGCATCAATTGCAGAGATTGTGACCACCTGCCTTTCCGAACTCATCAGCACGACGCAGCAGAACAATTTGGCACAAATGACATTTACGACTGCCTGCGGGTTTCTGGAACAGTAAATGATATTATTCTTGAACCAATATTATTCGCGCTTATCAGACACTGATATAGGTACTTGCGGCGCTTCCCCAGTGCAATGAAGCAACAGGGTACTGCTATTATCAACATGGGCCAACATATCGAAGAATGCTTCAAAGAGTGGCAAAACAATATAGCTGAACCGTCAAAGGGAACCGTAGGGCCCCTTCAAGACCACATCCAAGGACTACTTCGTCAGGTGCAACGAGGACAAGAACGGATCAAGGCCACGCGGGTGTCTCCACCTCCAAGAGACCATCCCAAACCGTCACTATCAGAAGCTTTTCTCGCCCAAATAGCGGCAACACCCTACGACATGCCTGGAAATCTCGGACCGAACGGACCTCGGCATGATAACGACGACGACGATTTCCAGACCATTGAGATCGCACCAAGCAATCAAGAATTACAATGCGAGCTTCCTCCTGCCCTGCCGATCAATCACCCCACAGCTCTTCACCACCTCCCACTCGGAACTATGAAACGACATTTAGATGTGCACTTCCGGCTCTATCGGGAGGAGTTTGTGTAAGGCCCTTTCGATTTTGGAAGCGCGTCCATGACTGAGAGAACACGCATAGGGCCCCCATCCGCAATGCTGTGCAGCAAGTCCTACGCGACCTCACCACGAGAAGGCGTTCCGAACTAGAAAAGATATTTCGAGAGAAAGGAGGCCGATACAAACTGACTCTGAATCATCATACGTCATCTCGGTTCAACGTTTATACTGGAGTCGGTTTTTCAAAGTCAACCGTCAGCAGTCGTGGTCTAACAATTAATGTTCACTGTGACACCCCTCCCGGAAGAGCGCGCGACAGCTCACCAGACAAGCGAGCAGAATACTGGAAGTCACTCCATGGCAAACGCCTTCTCTACGGCAGTCTCGTAGCTCTGGTGTGGACGGTGCAGGGCGACCAGCAGTGTGTGTACCTTGGCACCATTGCAACGTCCCCAGATGATCTTTCCAAAGGGGCCAGAAGGAACCCCAAGCAACTCATGTTCAGTATTTCATTCTTCAATCCCGAACTAGAACAGCGTGTCCTCGACCAGTTGCTCAATCACACTCCGAAGCCCACCCGCCTGTTCCTTGTTGAGGTCCCAGTGATGTACGACGCGATATACCCAATCCTTCGATCTCTCCAACAGGACCCACCAATTGAATGCTTCAAACAATATCTCCCTCTCGACATAGCTCCTCCCGTGCACATTCTACCTCCTTACAGTCGCCATTCCGATTTCAAATGGGATCTGGCCTGCTTACTCCCGGAGAGCAAAGATCGGTTCACTTTTGATTCGCATCACCAAGCTTCGATCTGTGAAGCAATTGCCATCCTTCGTGATTCTAGTGCGCTCGACGTTACTCAAGCGAGGGCAGTGGTTGAGGCTCTTTCCCGCGAGCTCTCTCTAATTCAAGGGCCGCCGGGCACAGGCAAGGTAATGTACTCTTCGATTGCTGGGGTTCTCTGACAAATTCTTCAGAGCCGCGTTGTGAAAGACGTAATTCGTGTTTTGGTAGCAAGCAAAGTTGACCGCATCCTCGTTGTGAGCTTCACCAACCACACGGTCGACAAGACCCTTGAAATGCTGCTTGCTACTGGTGAAAAGAGCTTCGTCCGCCTTGGAGGGCGTTCCAAGCACAAGATAATCGCAGAGTTTGGCTTGGAAAAGCTGGAGGATGCTTCAAGGAATCCTCCTGAACTGAACACGAAGTATAGAAACATGCGGGTGGTGGCTAAGCGGCTCAAGGATATCGTTGAAAAGCTACAAAATCCCATATCGGAAGAAGACATTATGGAGTGGTTGCAACACAAATACCCAGAACAGTACCGGAGCCTCAATGACCCCCCAAAACACGTCGTACCCCCAAATCGCGTGCAAAACGCAAAGCTTCCTACAGGTGACTCTCGGACATCGCTCTTGAGCCCATGGATGAACAAAGCGAAGCGCACTCATTTGCAAGACGACTTACCAGAAGAGGGCGTTCAACCCAGCCATTCTTCCAGAGCGCCAGATCTATTAGTCAATGAAAATGTCTGGGTGATGAGCATCGAAGAACGGAAGAACCTATTTCGAAGCTGGAAAGAGTCGGCGACGATCGAGCTACGAGACTCACTGACAAAGAATTTGAAAAAAGCAAAGGAGGACTTCGAAAGTGCTCGAGAGGCCTGGGAATCCGGCAGGGATTCGGTACGGCGATTGTCATTCCTTGGAAACCTCGTTCTTAACGATTATCATCAGCACCGTCTTCATCTCCTCCAAACTCGTAAGATTATCGGCTGCACAACCGCTGGCGCTGCAAAGATGATCAAACTTATAAAGGTCGGGGACAACTCACACCGGTGGACGGTGCTAACTGTTCCTTAGGAGTGGGAGCCCAGCACCATCATTGTCGAGGAAGCTGGGCAGGTGCTTGAAGCCCACACCCTTGCGTCGTTGGTCGATAGCGTCCAGCATTTAGTTCTTGTGGGGGACCACCTCCAACTTCGGCCTCCAGTCTCCAATTATGGTAGGCGTTAGTGGTATTTTCCATAATAGCAAACTAATTGTTAATGCGCAGCGTTGTCGATGGAGAACCCTAAAGGGATCATCTACCGTTTGAACTGCTCTCTCCTTGAACGACTCTCGGGGGTTGGATTCCCGATCTCGCCATTGAAGAGGCAACGCAGAATGCGGCCGTCAATTTCTGAGCTTTTACGGTCGGTAATACTCTGACCCTTCATGCTGAGCTCATGTTTGCTATAGGATCACCAGTTATCCGGATCTAGAGGACGACGAAACTGTATGCGAGTATCCACCCGTCAAAGGGTTGAAGAAAGATGTATACTTCCTGCACCACACAAATCAAGAGAGCTCTAGCGGTGGAGATGGCATCAGCAAGTCTAATCAATTCGAGGTCTGAATGCAGCAATTGTACGCATCTGAAATGGGCTCACCTCACGATAGGCGTCGATGGCAGTCAATCTTTATCAATATCTGAGACGGTATGGAGGAGCCCGCTTTGTTTCCGCTCTTGTCCTGATCACCGTGGTAGACAAGGGAACTACTCGATCACGATACTTGCTACATACCTGGCCCAAATTCCAAGCGTCTTGGATGAACTGCGACGAAGCAAGCTGTATGGTCAAATTGATGACCGAGATGCTGAAGCACTTGCCGAAGAGGATGAGCTGGTGGCTTTGAACGATACACCCCGTGGAGACATTCGCTCATCAGATCGGGTTCGTCTAGGAAATCTCTGTTTGGTATATTTTTGACATCTGGAGCAGGTCACCATTCGTACTGTCGACAACTATCAAGGTAGCCCCTTGAATTGGCTGATTCAAATCGATCGTTCTAATACCTGTTCAGGCGAAGAAGCAGATATTGTCATTCTGATGTTGATCCGCAATTCAGGCTTCGATAGTAGTGCCGAATTTGACTATAAGTCTTCCATTGGTTTCCTCAAGGTGCGTCCGCTCTTTGCACCAATGAAGTGGACTCAATCCCCTCTAGAATGGCAATCGAATCAACGTGGCCCTAAGTCGAGCTCGCTTGGGACTGTACATTCTGGGCAACGCGGACGACTTGAGTAGCAACAGCACCGAATGGAATAAAATTATCAAACACCTGAAACGGTCCGATGCACTTGGAAGCGCGATACCACTAGCCTGTCAGCGCCACCCAGATATTGAACGGCTCGTGTCCGATCCAGGAGACTTCCTCCAGGTTGCTCCAGATGGTGTGTAAAGTCTCCTTGAGAAGTGGATTATTTACCTATCATCAATCAGGTGGTTGTACATTGCCTTGTGATGAGCTTCTCCCTTGCGGTCATGCGTGTCTTGCAAAGGTGCGTCCCTCCCTAAGAATCGAGTAGTCTCTTACCCATCTTTAGTGTCACCCTGATCATGATATCCACGACTCCATCCACTGCGACGAACCTTGCAAACGCACTTGCGAGGCTGAGGGTCACCTCTGTAAACGCCCATGTGGTGATGAGTGCGATGAGTGCCTGTTTCCAGTCGATTCTGTTTTGTTGAAATGCGGGCACGAAGTTGATCTGACATGGTCAGTATATGAACGTGCGTGAGGTGTATGCTCTAACCTGCGTCATACAGCCATGAAGCTCAGAACCCAGATTCAGTTTCATGCCCGGTTGAGGTAGTGAGAGAGCTCCCGACATGCGAACACTCTGCCAAAATGCCTTGCCACCAAGACCCAGCCACATATATTTGCCACACGCGGTGCAGCCAATGCCTCCCTTGCTGTGGACGGCCATGCAAGAGCGACTGCTCCGCCTGCCAGGGTCTGTCCAATGGCACGGGACGCGTTGTGCATAGCCCCCATCCTTGTCAAAGACGTCTCGGTTGTGGACACTACTGCAAGGAAGACTGTGCCACAAGTCAGCGAGCGTGTTCAGGGGACTGTCTCGAGCAATGTGCAGTCATGTGTGACCATGGGCCATGTCGCATACCCTGTTCAGACCCATGCACACCTTGTGCAAACCCGTGCTCATGGTCATGTACACACATTCGTTGCGGGCTTCCTTGCGCCTTTGTGAGTCGTTGCCAGTATTTCATTCGGCCAAAATAACAGTCAACCAACAGCCGTGCAGACGCCCACCATGCAACGTAGTGTGTCCGAACACGTTGCGATGTGGTCATCAATGTCCCTCGCTCTGTGGGGAAGATTGCAATATTCAGATATGTCCAGAATGTGCTTCCGAGGACCAAAAGCGACAGGTTGTCGAATTCCTTGAGAATACCACTCTCGCGGATATCTGGGGAAACCAGAAACCACCGCCCCGACTCATCACACTCACTTGCGGGCACGCCTTCACCGTCAACACCCTTGATCAATTGACCAGCCTCGACCTCTGCTACGATCAGTGCTCCGATGGGCGAAAAGCGAGGGGTGAACACGTCAGTGTTGAAGTTCCAACATGTCCCAACTGCCGCGAGCCAATTTATGTCGCACGTTATACTCGCATCCTCAAGCTAGCCTATCAAGACCTTCTGGATCGCAAAATAGCCCGCTGCGTCCTGAGTGGGCTTAAGCGGCTCTATGTTGACCTTCAGAGCCTGGGTGATTTGGAGAGCGCACTTCCAGACCACGCCAACCCACTACATTTGATCAGTACATCCAGCGACGAGGTGCAAGGTGTCGCTACTAAGCAAAAAGATATCCTCATGAGTCCTACTCCGCTCTTGGCCGATGGCAAACCCGCCCCTAGGACGCGGCCCATCCCACATCGATTTTTCCTGCACCAGAAATTAGTCTCACACCATGGGTTAGGCGAACTTGATGCTAAAGCTTGGGTAGAAACCGTCGATCCGCTCCTGAGACTCTACCGTGAAGCGGAAAAGCTCGGGGACCAGCATAGTGGCTCATGCCAAATCTTCGAACGGGCTGTGGCGTACGTAACCCCCGCAAAAAGGACCAGAACTTCGACCAGTAGATCACCAGTAAGCAGAAAGGCTGAACAGATCACGTCTCGTAATGCCCTTGAATTGACGGGACCTCGGCCATCACCGGAATACTCGGGTCGTATTCGATCCATCTTATTGACGGTGGAAATCCGATTAAAAATGGCCCAGCTTGCAGAGGCTTGGCTTTCAACCCTTCGGGAGTGGAGGACCTCGTCAGACTTATACAAGGAACTCTGGGCACTTTTCATCATCTTCATTTACGATACTTGTCTTGCAGACACTGCCCTCGCCAACACATTTGCTGAGAGTAGTCACCTCGAAAGGCAAAAAATCGGATGCCAAATTACCTTGTCCCGTTTAGAGGTACAGCGCTTCCGCTTTACCACTCAAAAACAACTGCGACTGGGGGTGTCGGACGAAGATCGGGCCGATCTAGGAGAGCAGGCTCGGTCAATATGGAGGGAGCGCCGGGGTCAACTGGATATAGCCCTTCAGCAATATAGGGACGCCTTCCAGACTGTACACTCTGACGATGAAGAGTTCCTAAGGCCACAGTTCTATGAACCCATATCATCATTAGAAGATGAATGGGTGGCCATCCGGGCTTCAATATTGTCTGATAGCGTATTTTTGGAGGTAACAGGAGAAGAGAAACGAGATATACGGAGGGCCTTTGAGTTCGGTGAGCGCGGTTTATCCCCGTGAAGGATTATCTCTCATTTCTCTGTAGACGCCCGAGGGCACTGGTATAAATGCCGCAACGGGCACCAGTTCGTTGTCACGGAATGCGGTGGCGCACTTGAAGAGGGTCGTTGTCCAGAATGCAACGCACCTATTGGTGGTCGTGATCACAACACACTAGATGGTGTTCGTCGAGACACTGCCATGGAGCGATTAGAAGCTGAGCGTGGTGTCCCAACTTCACCCTGGCCATGGGCACGAGACGCGTAATATTTATTACCACTGGAGGTAGCAGGGCCTGGTGGAATTTCCCTTGAATCGTGGAACTGTTATAAAGTCGATGTCCTTCGTATTAGCTAGTGAAATTACACTGTTGTGAATAGTAATCTGGCAGACCCGTGGAGAGAGACTAGATGAAAAACCAACGCCAGGTCAATGCTTACAGTGACAACCTAAACTGTACAGGAAAGAAACGTAGATACCCAGAAGTCACGCTGGTACTTTATGAAGGGTGAAGATACACCCGCAGTCTATTTAGTGTCCTGGTTAGAGAAATGACTCCTCCAGCTGTCAGCCGTTGCATGGCAAGTTCAGGGTACTTGACGTCGATCACATCGGCAGGATGCTTGCTGCGCTCGATAAGTGCCTCCGCATCGTTGATCACCCTCTTCAACCTGCCTTTGCTGAGGTAGAGCCACGCAATCTCTTCCTCGAGTCCACCGACCGGGACTTCCAATGCTCTGCGAACGAACCCGCGAGAGAGTACGTATGCCTTCTCATTATACAGACGGCTGAATAGCAATCAGGACGTGCTATCGTGTTTTGGGGTATCTCTCACCTGTTCAATTGTCCTTCCTCTGTTCCTCGTAATTTCTCGTATGCGGGCTCACAATACCATCTGTGAATGAGATTTGAACGAAGGCATCGGAAATGCCAGATGCTAACACTCACGGCTCTTTAACCAATACAAGCCCTTGTATCGAGACGAATGCCTGGAGGAGAGACGACCGGGCGGGATTCCAAGACTCTGTCCGGTCGCCTGCCCAAGTTCCCAAGATCGATAAGCAAACTTTTCCTTCTTCATATAGGTTCCTGCCTCAATCTATGAGTTTGAAGCGTGGTAGTACCATGTGTCACACGTACGGGTTGACTCTGCCATTACCATTGGTCCAGCTCAAGAAATGAGCGATCGGAGGACTATGTGGAAATGTCCCTTCCAGCCGCCAATCGGTCACAAAAGGTGCATCTTCGTATGGTGTATTGCTTGGTCCAATAATAAGGCAACGCAGCAAGTCCGATCGGTCTTCAAAGGCTCGAACGAGTATTGAATCTGTTGAGGGATCAGAATCCCGTTCAGATCCTGAGTAACGAGACTCATACCTGGTAGACTGCTCCCTAAGACACGATACTCTTTATTGAGTCTTGTCATGAACGCCTTCGAAGGTTGAGCGACTGGAGTGTCAAAAAATGCATGGTCTGGAGGCACAGAAGGCAAGAAAGAAAACTTCTTCCACCGTTCTTCCACTTCTGTGACGTTCTCCAATTCAAGTTGCAGTTGGCCTTCCGTATTCAACAAGCCCAGTGCTTTGGACGCCTCCTCAGTAAAGGGCGTCGCTACTGTCGATGTGGGGTCAATAACCCGTAGTGACGAGGGAGAACCTAGTAGTGTTTGGGATGCGGCTGGAGGGGATGGCGATGTCGCACCCTGACTACTGTTAGATTGTGATGGGTGTTCGGACTCCGGGGGTTCTGGAGAAGGCGTGAGTCGGAAAGACCCTGGCATCTCGGCATGATGGGTAAAGGGGGACGCTCTGAGTTCAACATCTGTGGGAGGTTCTTCTTCGATATGCCCCCAGTCATCCCGGTGATCAACCTCGTCAATGTCCTCCCAACTTCCCCCAGAACCTTCGTCAAGCAGTTCCTCACCAGGGTCCAATGCTGCCCATGCCAGATCGTCCATGTCTCGGAACAAGGAAACGCGGGATAATGGTACCGTGATGACTTCCTCATGTGGTAAAACAACTTGAAGGCTTCCATCGAGATTGAGCTATGAAGGGGAATATCAAAAGCCTGATCGTGAATGGTAAGGTAGGACTCACATCCAAGACTTGTCCAAACCATCGAATTTCTGTCCGGGGTCCTCCCTCAGGTCGTGGGAGTGGCTGTTTGGCAGTACCCGTAGCGAGGACGTCCATTCCAAACTTTGCCATATTTGATCTCCATCCAGTTGGTTGAGCATCCTCGGTATACATTGGAAGTGATTCACCAACCCATGCCTCCATCTCTCCTACTCGTGGGACAATCGGCAGGGTAGCGCAATTGGTAGTCCCTTCCCTGTGGATAAGGACGAATTCCCCCCGATGAATACCGAAGGTCTCTGGGCCTCCTGTGGCCTCTGTGAAACCCAAACCACGAGGGTCGAGTTCGAGTAAAGGTACTTTTTCAGTTTCACCGGCGTCTTCCCATCGGACGTTTGCGATCCGTTCCTCAGCCGAGACACTTTGGACGACTCCGATGGCTTTGCTTCGCTCTTCGTCCCCTTTCCAGAATATGTAGTCTCCGGGCCTGTTATCAATTGCTGAGTGACTTAACCAAGGGGGTGGACGAAATGCTATTACCAGCAGTCAAATTCGTCGGGATTGATGTAAGGTATGACTTCGATAGAAGGAAGCCATTCACGAGTGCCATCTTGCCATAGTATCTCCACACGGGATCGAGTAGCGACCACTGTGAGAACGTCCACATCAATTGAAAGCTGAGTCTCTGGGTCCTCGTGATGACTGGGCAGGATACCAAGCTCTTCCATCGTTGGTGGTGAGTCAGAGATCGACCAGTAGTTTCTGGTGGCACTTACCAAGAGCACGACTTCGGTCCCTGAACGTCACTCTTTCGCTAATGACTCCACTGCTCTCGCCTCTTGGTCGCATAAAAGTCAGCCTATACATGTCCTCCCACGACCAGAACTGTTTGGGTCGTTGTCGGTTCTGCCCCTCTTCGGGTGAGAGCTAGTTCGCGGGTTAATAGGGAACACTTTGTTTGTCAGGAGACCTACTGTTTGGTTGAGGGCACTCCAGGATATAGCGAGAACAACCGGTATTACCTGAATGACCACATCAGTTGGGACGGATGTGGGTAAATCCTGACTCTCTAGTGGGGCTGACTAGACAATTGCCCATTAGGTTTCATGCATAAACCCCAGAAAAGTTGTCTCACATAGCACAGTTCTCCTACAGAAAATCTTTGCCCAAGTTCGTACACCGGGCCCATCCTTCCTCCTGGACTAGCTACCATCGCCTCATTGAAGACCTGAATGTGGCGTGAGGCAAATCTGGGGCTCCTTGCATCACGAATACGCACTTCCTCTACCTGGAGCTCCTTGTAAGCGAATGGTGGTTGTAGTGGGGGGGAGTACCCACCATGCCAACCCAATCGTCATATAAGACGTAGTCGCCAGGAGCCCATTGAGCTCCTGTAAATTCTGTTCTATCAACCCATTGATCCGCTTGTGCCTTGGTGATAGCATGTTGAACCTTGACTTCGCTGTTGACATTCAAGACGACACCGGAACGCAGGTCATTCCAATGACGTTTGACGAAGTCTCCTCGAACAAAATACCGGTCCCTCAAACGAAATAAGGTGTCCGGGAGTATCTGCCGTTCTCCATTTGGGTAAAACTGGACGCCGATCTCGCCTTTGCGTAATGGACGAAGCAATGGCTCATCTGGCGGTAGAAGGAGGGGGTCAAGCTCCGGTTGTTCGCTCCAGGTACGCTGTTATTACCTATCTTAGCAGTGGTATTCAAACATTTGAGCAAGACGTACTGCTACGACCCCGAATTCGCCGTCTTCGATTTGCTCGACAAAGTCCTCGGTGAAGAACTGCTAGATGATATACGTAAACACCTTGTGCGGTTCTGGACAATATATGTGTGGTGGTGTACCTGACTGGGGCGTGCATCTGATTCTGACTGCATGAGATGGTTAGGTCCAGGCCGCTCAAGCTGGGTGTCCCTCGAGTCACGAGCCCTCCCCCCAAAAGAAGTATTGACGGACCGGACGGAAATAGACTTCACTCAAGAATGGGCATGCAGACAATGGACGGTGAACGAAGGAGCAAGGACCGGAATGAGCGGAGATAACGCTCGAGACAACCTAGAGATCGATAACTGCCTCCATGGAGCTGTTGGGCGATGCCTGGGCCATTACAACACATTCGACGGGGCTTGCCTTTGCGACAGCCTCCTTCACCGCTTCACCGCTTTACCCTCCACCCAGTCTGGCTCTGCCTGGAGGGAGGTCATATCCACAAAGCTAAGAGGATTTGACACGTTGTAGACCTTCAAACGGTGAATAGCGTATTTCACCCCTCACCTTTCTTTTCAACCGGCAACTCACGACGAACGCCACCCGGATACACCCAATCTGGGAATGTCACATTTCGTATCTGTTTGTGGGCGGTACTCTCCCGGTGGCTGTGAGCACCTCGTAGGCCGAAAAAGCGATCGGTTATATATATACAAAAACCCGCCTGTAGAGTAGAATGATCCACATGTCCACTATACTTTCAGGGACATGCGTTTATATCTTTGTTGTTCTTGTGCTTGTGCTACATACCATATGATTTTTTGAAAACGCAGTGCTAGTTTAGCTGTAGTTAACTAGTTTAGCTGTGGCATTGACCTTCCTGATAACGGAGCTGCGGCAGACAATATATAATGAATCTCAATCATAGTGGCGCACAGAGTTTTTCGCAATTCTTTTCCTCCTGACCGAACAATACCGGGTGAATAGGTAAGCGAGATATTTTTCTTTGAGTAGATCGGTTTAGGTACTTCAGCCGTCGCACTCGTACTAGTCAAGTATGTGGAGGCCTGGCTCCATAATCGCGCGATACGAGTGGTACACAAATAACAACCCTACATATGAGGGGGGAAATACCCTGGCATTGTAACTGTGCAGGGTGTCATATCGGCCCAAGTGAGTACGTCATTAATTCATAATTGAATTGCCTGATTTGGTTCAAAGACAGGTCTACTTCT
>Ga0307515_10019214_pt1 | contig 12315 bp, 7 predicted proteins | sample 17_EM_MG_FD_194513 | JGI IMG/M metagenome (GOLD analysis project Ga0307515, IMG submission 194513) | Populus trichocarpa ectomycorrhiza microbial communities from riparian zone in the Pacific Northwest, United States - 17_EM | ecosystem: Host-associated > Plants > Roots > Unclassified | place...
CACATTGGGACTATGACTATGAGGGTTCGTTCTCATCCAATACTAATTTACTTGTCACATCGAAAGGATAGATTCTTACGACATTCAAGAAAAAACCTAATAAGAGTTTATGTACAAGAAAAATACCAACTAAACTAAATTCAAGGATGATAAAAAAATAATCAATATTTATATATAGCTAAATATTTTTCTTCAAGTAGTTTGTCTTTTTAAGATGTTTGCAACTCCTTAAATTAATTAAAAACCAACTTAAACAAACTAAAAAAATCTAAAAATAAAGAAAAAAGTAATAAAAGTCCTAAACAAATTAGAAAAAATAAAATTATTACGCAGATTTTTCAATTTTCTAAACTAAATGGGGAAAAATAAAAATAATTAAGGAAAAATATTTTTTTATTAAAAACCTTACGGATCAGTCTCTCAAGGTGGGAAAAAAAAACTAATTCTCAAGTTTAAATTACTATTACCTTGATCTTGTAGATATCCAATTAAGACTCCTCAACATCTTTTTTTTTTCCTTCAAGTTTATAACAATTTTAGACATCAACTTTAATCCCTTTATCTTATAATTTATTTAAGAAACAATAATTAGGAAATCATTTTGCTTTCATTGACTTCTAGAATAATAAATTATAAATCTCAAACTTGCTTCATCAATATGTGTTATATCCATATAATCCTTCAATATATCACCTTTGTGATAATTATAGACTTGTAATCAAAAGAATCAATATAGTTTAAATCAATATTTTTTTTTGTTGAGTATCTTCTATATTTTCTTTGTATTCAATCTGTAAATTATCAATGAGGACACCATTAATGATATCGTCACTACCATTATTGTCATTGCATATGATATCATTATCAATATAATCATCATCAAAATAAACATCATTAAATAGTGGATAATACCAATCCATATTTGTCTTATCATAGACAAGATCATCAAAATCTCCACGATATTCATCATAATCTAGAACTTGCTTACTACACTTATGCCTCCAAAACATGTTCTCAAAACTGGCCATGAATTTGTGATCACTATCTTCTAGTCTTCTTTTCTTCATTGCTGTTAATTGACATGATAATTTTTCAACTTGCCTTTGCAACTTTATGACCACTAATCAACAAGTTAATTTTGCAATCTGTCTTTACATGTATTCTATCACTAGTTCTTGAACGATCCTTTGATGAGAGAGAAAGACCCCATCTCCTCCTACGTGAGCACATCATGTTCTTCTACTTCTTTCAGCCATTGTTATTCCAGCACATACAAATAAAATAATCATTGTGATCTTTGTGCTTTAATACTAACTGGCATAGAGCTTTGATACTAATTGACGTAGATGAAAACAATACAAGAAAGACAACAAGAATAAACATCATAAAATTTTTTCAAATAGGATCACACCACAAACTTTAATTCAAAATTTTTTTGCTAAATATTTCTCTTCAAGTTGTTTGCCTCTCTGAAATGTTTACAACTCCTTAAATAATACAAAACCAACTTAAACAAATTAGAAAACTTGAAAATAAAGAAAAAGTAATAAAAGTTATTATAAACAAATAATAATAATGGACTAATATGTAAAAAATTTGGGTTAAGTGAAATATTGATTATGCAAAACTAATTCGGGAAAAAGAAAAAAAAGAATTCTTGTCAAGTAAAGGAAAATTTTTTTCCAGGTAATGCGAGCAATTTCCCCAAATGTCAATTTTTCACCAGAATGCTAACCACGTTACCTTGTCACATCCTGAAGTAGCTCTAGTCCTAGTTATGGATAAACGATACCCTGATTTTAAAGATTTAAGACATTGTAAGTGGAGAATATTTTATTTATTAATACAACATTTTTGTTTTGATATTAAATAAAAAAAAGACTAGCTCCTAGAAAATCGATATAGCGATAATTAATATACATTCTATGGGAAAGTACGACAGGTATATGAAGTTACAAAAAATAAATTAATTTGTAGATTTAAAATTAAATTATATTGTTCATTATTATGATGATTTTGAAAGGATCAATGAAAATTCAATTTTTTCTCTTTCAAATATAATTATTTAATTATCTCTCATTTGATTCAGTATTTTATGATAAATATATAATTTTGTAATAAATTGCTTGTTATAAAAATTCAAAAAAGAAGTACATGTATTTTTTATATTTAAAATATCTCTTGCGGATGTATGGTGGTGCTTTATCAATTATGCTATTACATTAAAAAATATCACCGAATAAAAAAAATGTTGAGGTAAATTTCTTTTTATTTAAAAGTTGTAAGACTGTAGTGAATAGTTAAACTTCTATGAAATCCATTTATTATTTGTTAACAAAAGGCAATGTTCACCATACCTGTTGCATAATCTTACATCTAATTTGCTAACCGAAATGGTTTGATCATAGTCACAAAAGAGAAAGAAAGAAAGAAAGAAATGGTTAGTCCATAATCACAAGCTGCACTTAGCGCGTTTTTAGAATTGTGGTTGTGATTGTTTTTCGAAGTGCTTTTCACTCGAAAATATATCAAAATAATATTTTATTTTATTTTTTAAAAATTATTTTTGACATCAGTGTATCAAAATGATCTAAAAACAAAGAAAAAAATAAAAAAATTTTAAATTTTTCAAAAGCGCTTTTGAAACGCAAAAACAAACAGAGTCTAATCATCTTTGCAAATTACTATATAATATGTTGCTTTCGCATTCATCACTATATCAAGTGCATAATTATATTGTTTGATTTGCGACTCGTGTTTCACATAAGATATTCGTGACTCCTCTAACAAAGATATCCAGAGATAGTTTATTCTGCCATCAACTCTCTGAAAAAAAAACAGCAATTCACACAATCACAAATAACTATTTCTCCACCATTAAAACACAAGTAACATAAGTAGCTCATAATATAGTAAATTATAAATAACAAATGTACACTGCAATTAAGACAACATAACATTTTATTGAAAATTAATCTAACTATATATTTATTCACAATTATCATAACATATAATAATATTTAATTATATCTAATAATCTCTTCAGCTTGTTCAACTCGAGGTCGAGTTTGTAATATCCATGCATGTTTGAGGAGGAACAATACCATCCCAACTTATGGATGGACTTGGGTCGCTCGTGGACGGGCCTGGGATGCTCGTAGGCAGGTCAACATCCCTAACACTCCCACGTTAAGCAATCTCATCTTCCACTAATGCTACTTCAAGACGCTCAACCCCCCAACCTCTTGAAGTCCACCACAACATAAATTAAATGTGGTGTTGGTCACAATACGCCTCATCTTATCGACACCTTTACGGATAACCATTGCTGCTTTCTGAGCTTCTCATACCAAGTAATTAATTTGTATACATACATTAATGAGTCATAATCCATAATAAAATTATTTCAGTATTTAAAAAATGTAAAACAATATTGCATATCAATCGATAATGTAAAATATTAATGAGCCATTGCTACTTTCTGAGCGTCGAGTTGCATGGACTTCTCATGAAACGCAACCAGGTCGGTGTAATGAAATGACACGTAATGGATTTATACCATGTCATGTATGTATCTATATCAATCGTAGGTTGCCAGTCCTAAAAAACACGATCTCTTCTAGCTTTCCAGAGATTAAGGTAAGATGCATGAATTATCAACTAATTCCCCCACGCTTATCCTGACGATTAACGCTGTGCGACTCCTCTCTAGTATCAACATAATGCGGTATATGTTGAGATAATCTAAATTGCCGCATTATCTTATCTGGACAATGCATCTCAACAATGTCAAAGCAGTGCAAAAGGACTTGTGCTAACCAAATGTCATATCCCTCACAGCGTATAGGCGAAGCTGAAAGTATCAAGTTCTCTATATATAGAATCCATATAACCAATCAGAGCATATAAAATAGTCATCTCAAATAATCAATTAAACTAAATAATTAACATTAAAATAACAAAAAATTACATACTTTTGTAATATATACTTGATATGGCTGCTATGTGTTCAACTCATCTCAATAAACTAGTGGACATAAGTGAAATTTACTATGAAATGTCTAGCTCCACACCATCTGACAAGACAAGCCACTATATCCTTTTACATTCAATTTATATAAATAACATGTTGACTACAATCAATTATATTTTATTATTACCTCAAAGCAATGAAGAGTGGCACCTGAGTAACAGTGTCAATCATGTTATTACCTTAGCTCTTTGGATGCCTGATATGAATATGCTCTTATGACCAGAGCTATATTAATGAACATTGAAAATTATAAGTTAGTATTTAAAATGTCATTAATTCTAGTAATCAAATAATTTAAAATACATATACCTAAAGAAATAGAAGACACCTGATAATTTATCTTCTATTTTTTAGACATGTTTTGCATAGTTGCCAGTATAGATATGCAAGCATGACTCCTCCCCAGCTGTAATTCTGAATGGACTAAAAATCATCAAGTATCGTAAAAAAGTACAATGAAAGTGTTTAATATATCTATAGGAGTGAAATGCAGGTGATGAGAGTGATCAGTGGTGAGTGGTTTAGTTGAAAGATCCAACACCCGCTACTGGTAGAGAGAGAAAGTGTGGCTGCCGCAGGTAGAGCTAGAGAGAGAGAGAGAGAAATGAGTGTTTTAGATAGAGAGATGAGTGTTTTAGATCTGGTAGGAGGTGATTTTGGTGAGAGGGGAGGAGGGGGAAAAGAGAGGAGGAAAGAAGAGAGAGAAAAAATATGCTTGGTTTTTAATTCGAAACAAGTCGCATATACCATCTGCGACTCGTTCAAGTATGTTAGTTTTCTAATTATTTTTTTAACTGTGTTACTTTACTAAATTTTTTAATATGTTAAAAAACAAAAAACCTCATTAAAATGCTCAACAAAACAAGTTTATAATCTATAAATGACACATTAATCAACTTGTTAAATTACAGAATAACCTTTTGTTCTATAACTAATTAACACCCCTACGTGGCCTATAGCTTTCCACCCTAAATTGATTTTGAATTCATGATTATTAAAGACATGAATTCTTTTTCAAAAACTCTTAGTTTCTGGAAATTAATTAAAATTTTGTAGAAAGACAGAAGAATTTTGTTAAGAGAAATTTAAGCAAACACTTGAAAAATATAAATGCTCAAAACATATCTATATATACATGAGATTTTATACCTTACAACTTGCTAAAAACATTGCAGAAAATACCTTAGTAATTTTTTGATAATTGAGGAATAAACACCTTAGTAACATTTAGAGGATTAGTTTTGATAAAAAGAAAGCTGGCATGGCAAAATATTTTGAGAGGACAGAGAAAGACACGGTAATTATTACTTATTACGTAAGCACAGGAGGTGGCAAAGTACATATTATTATTATTATTATTATTATTATTATTATATACATTTCTTTTCTTCATCCGAATTACGATCTTGTTCCCTGTTTCCCATGAAATGTATGATCACCCTTCATTAATTATGACATGTTCGGCAACGCCGCGTGGCTGGGTCTTTGAAAACAAATATTTTTTTTTGTTTTAATTATTTTTATATTGTTTTGTTATACTAATATTAAAAAATAAATTTAAAATTTAAAAATTTATTTTAATGTATTTTTAAATGAAAAATAATTTGAAAAATAAGTATTATGTTAATATTGAAGTCTTTATTTGGCATTGCGGTTCAACCATGTTTTTTAAAATTTTTGAATTTTTTTAAATATTTTCTTTTATATATTTTAATTGTTTTAATGTGTTGATATAAAAAATAAAATTAAAAAATTAAAAAATATATTATTTTAATATATTTTTAAGTAAACAATACTTAAAAAAATATTACATTTTATTAAAAATATCCTAATTCAACGCAATCGAACGTTAACTTATGTTTTAACTTCAAAAGAAAATATAAAAAAACAAGAAAAAACTTTGAAGAATTTTATACAAAAGGCAGCATTATTTCTGTTCACTTCATTGCTTGAGGGCATTGTAAGTCAAAGCATCCAATGAGCCGCCCGCGTTAGTTGACTGTGCAAAAATAGGCAAAGTTGCTTAGGCAATAATTCTTCACAGTAGAAGTCAGTACGAAGTGTGCAATCTCCATAGTTCCCACTAGATTTGTTACCCGCAGTTCACCGCGGGCAGAGCAAATTTATTTTTGATATAAAAAATTATTAGGGTAAAAAAATCTAAGTCTCAAGTTATTAATTTAAATGGTAATTTAAATAATATAAAAAATAATAACAACAAATAAACTAATAAAAAAACAATAAAAAATATAAAAAGAATAGACATGAATCTATTCGGACTATTAAACAACATAATGCTAGCCTAATAGAAGGCAAACCTAAAAGAATATCAAAGCAAAACTAAAAAAATAAAGAAAACATAAGTTTTTTTTTAAAAAATAACAAGTAAACTCAGATAAATATCCTAAACTTGGTCTAGTCTTTAAAATTTGCAACTTAAACCAAGTTTCAATTAAGAAGCTTAACTCTTAATAAATTTAATTTTAACCAATGAAATCGTTGAAAAATATTAATAAAAAAACTTGCAAAAGCCCAAAAAAATAGAAATAAAAAGAATGATGATAAAATTTAAAAGAAAAAAACTTATGGAGGGTGAAATTAAAAAAAAAATTTAAAAATGATTCAAAACAAAATAAATAGTAATTAAAAGAATGAGGAAAAAATTTGAAAGATTAAAAACTCATAAGGGATGAAATTAAAAAAAAATTATAATTTGATAGATTATTTATAGATTAAAAAATAATAAGAGGCTAGCCTAATAGAATCAAATCAAAAAAATAAAAAAACAAAACAAAAAAAGATAAAAAATAAGAAAACATCAACTTTAAAAAAGAGAAAAAAACCAAGCAATCCCGGGTGAATCTCCTAAACCTGGTCTAATATCTAAAACCTATAATTTGTGAAATCCTAAACCTTGGTTCAACCAAGAATCTTAACTCTTAGCAAATTTAATTTTATGGAATAATAATAATAAAAACTTACAAAAGAAAAAAAACAATAAAAACAATAGAGATAAAATTTGATAGAAAAAAACCCAAGTATGATGAAATTTGTAAAAAAGAAAAACAATTAAAAAAATGATCCCAAACAAAATAAATAGCAACTAAAAGAATGAGGACCGAATTTGAAAGATAAAAGAATTATAGGGGGTGAAATTGAAAAATATTTATAATTTGATAGATTATCTGTATATTTAAAAATGATATGGGGTGAAATTGATTTTTTTTCTTCTAATTTCATAGATTATTTATATATTAAAAAATAATAGAAGATGAAATTGAAAAACACTTGTAATTTCATAGCTTATTTTAAAATACAAAAATAGTTATCAAAATGAACTAAATGTAAAGGAAAAAGAAATTGAAGAGACTACTCTGAAATTTTGCATGGGCTATGCAAATTCAAGGTTGATTGAGAGAGAGAAGAAGGGGAAAAAAAGGTTTCTAGAGCCAAACTAGCAGTACTTCTGATACACGCACCACACCACCATGTAGGGAGCCTTGAGATCTTCTAAATACCTCCTTGGAAGGCCATATTTGGTGGTCAAACGACTCTTTATGCGTCGTTTGAATAGCATGGGGGCTGCTCACACAATGACACATGCGCATTGTAAGCATCGACAGTTCTTTTTAAAAAATAATATTTAATATATTTCAATTACAACAATACCTTTGAACAACCTCAAAATCTACAACCAAAACCAATATAAAATGACCAAAATACTGTTATGTGAAAGTTATATTGTTTTTGTCTTAAAAGGCATCAAAGTAATTTAACTAAAAAAAAAAATAAAAGGACAAAAACATCTTTGAGGGAAAAAGCATAAGAGTTTTTTTTTTATTTCAAAGCCAAAGTAATATTTTTACGGCGCAAAAAATTTGAAAATGACAAATATAACCCCAAAAGATTACTTCATTATTTTTTTTAAGAGTAAATTCATAATTATACTATTATAATAAATAATAATCCATGTCTTGAGGAGTTTTAGTTTTTTTTTTAATTTATAATTTCTCATCCCCCATGAGTGGAAAATCTCTTTCCTTTATTCAAGAGAAGAAAAGAAAATAATTCAAGTTGTTTAAAAAAGAATGCTCCAACGGTTTAAGCTTATGTAATAAAAATTAAAAAAAGAACATGTATGCCTAATCACGCACATTAAGAAGTTAATCCCCTTTCTTTTCTTTCTAGCAAATGCAAGAAAAAAGCAAGGATCTTATGTCACTTCATGTGAGAAGAAACAAAGTGTAGACACACAGTAAACAAAAGTGTTGTAGTAATTACAATCGTAATTAATTTCTTGCTATCTCGTTAATTAATAATTGATATTCCACGTCACCACTTCCAACCAAGCATTGGCCCCACCTGGAAGAGAGAGAGTGTGCGTGGCCTTATAAGAGCATGAGAAAGAAAAGAAAGCACAGAAACTCTCTGCAACCAATTCTCAATCATCTCCCCCTATCCTCCTCCTTCATAGGCGTGGCTTTTGGCTTTCATTACACTCTCTCTCTCTACTCTCTACTCTCTTCTCTCTTTAAGCCATCGAGCATACAACAATGAATATGTCCGCTTTGTTCGTTTGTCTTTTATATTTCTCATAGTGAGAGAGCAAAAGGACCAGAGTTCCAGTCTGTTTTGTCTTGGTTTTCTCTTTCACATAATCATTCTGGCTTCCATTATCATCTCCTTTACTTTCTTTACCTCTCTCCCCCCCAGCTTTTAACACTATTTGAAGCAGACAACAAAGATAAAACAATATCATTCAATTTGCTACTATTTCTTGTGTAGTACTACTGTACTTCAAACAACATTCTCTATAAAGATATAACATGGATAGATGGGAGAAACCACTAAGAGATGATAGGTATAGACACCAAAGGCAGAACCCATCTTTCTCCTCTACTCTTCTTGATGTTATCTACCGTTCCATAGATGAGTCTGGCAATGGCAAAGGAGAAGAAGAGCAGCTGATTTTCTACAGAGAAACCATGAGAAAGAAACATGAGATCAATCATGGCTTTAAAGGTGAAGAAATGACAAGTTTGCAAAGAGCATGCATGATAGAGAAGTGGATGGAGAAGAAAGTTAGCCATGAGAAGGTCTCCGTTAGGAGAAAATCCATGGCTGATTTCGACAAGAAATCTCGAAAAGATCTAGATTCTGTGCTGTTAAATTCAAGCTCGAGTTCCTCAGAATCTAGCTGTGGTGGTGTTTTTTCATCTTCAGAATCCGAATCAATTTATGGTGTCAACTCATCAAGATCATCAACAACTAGTTACACCATGCAAAGGCCTAAGCCTGTCAGAACCAGCATTTCTGCTAGGCCAGAGAAATACCAAAGACGTGAAGATCTTCATCAAACCGATACGTTTCAACATCATGAGAGGAATTACGCACCAAACCAGAAGGCAAAACCTGAAGGCAGTTTTGTCAAGACAAAATCAAAGGCCTTAAAGATTTATGGTGATCTCAAGAAGGTCAAGCAGCCTATATCGCCTGGCCGCAGGCTTGCGAGCTTTCTTAACTCTCTTTTCACTACAGGCAATGCAAAGAAGGCCAAGATTACGACGCCGGGTGGAAGTTACGAAGAGCGGAAGTTAAAGTCTGAGCAAGCATCTACATGCTCTTCAGCCTCTTCATTTTCAAGGTCTTGCTTGAGCAAAACCCCTTCTTCAAGAGGTGGGAAATTGAGTAGCAACAATGGAGCCAAAAGGTCAGTGAGGTTCTATCCTGTTAGTGTGATTGTTGATGAAGATTGTAGGCCTTGTGGGCATAAAAATCTATATGGAAGTGATCGTCAAGAGATGAGTAGTACTTTAGTGGCAGCTGCAGTTACAACTGCTACAAGAAACAACTGTCCCACAAGTGATGAAGAGCTTAAGTTGCATGTCATGAATGAAAATCGCCGAATCGAGGAAGTTGCAAGGGATCTCTTAAAGAACTATCAAAAGAAGAAGGAAGAGCAGTTTGATCATATGAGTACTGATCTTTGCAATGACAATACTCATCAAGTGTGTAGTGAGGAAGAGGAAGAAGAATCTGATGACGATGATGATATAGCAAGTTGTGCAAGTTCTGATTTGTTTGAATTAGATAATCTTTCTGTTGTTGGAATAGAGAGGTATAGAGAAGAATTGCCTGTGTATGAAACAACTCATCTGGGTACTAATCGAGCCATTGCTAATGGCTTATTCCTGTAATTCTAAAAAAAAAAAGAAACTTTTTTAATGAATGGTGCGGGGGTTTACATCAAGGAATAAGATTTCTCTTTGTTTTTTCTTTTTATTATTAAAGAGAATCAAATTAGATAGATTTTCAAAGAGAAACTAAGATATTAATATGTGCACAAAAGACCGTGATCATTATATTCATATAAAGAGAGATGAAGAAAGTAAAGCAGGAAGTGGCTCCAGTTTCTACAAGCTTGTTCCCACTTGAGATGGGAAAAATCAAACAAAAGGGTAAAGATGGCGAAGTCAAAAGCATAGGCAGATTTTCTAACTCTGTCATCCACTGCAAGGGAGAAGGATCAGCTACCTTTTTTCCTTCCTGAATATTAAGTGGGTCCTTTTTTTCCCTTCAAAATAACACTACCTCACCCAATTCGTTATTAGCCATGATCCTCCATCCGTTAAAACTTGGATTATTTTCTAAAAATTCTTGATCAAAACTCTAAAGGAATAAATAGGTAATCGAGGAAGAACTGTCCGTCTTATGTGCATGCAACATGATATATATCTATTGAGTTTTCCAGTTAAAAAAAAAATAAAAAACAAGTTATGGGAGCTTTGATTTTCTATTGAGTTATTTCCATTCGAGTTAATGGCCGGGATGTAATTTTCCGGTGGAGGTAGTAGTTAATGGTTCTGAGACTAAAAGACAAGGTATATTGATGAAGTTAGTGGGGGAAAAAGAAGAGGAAGATCGATCCATGTATGGTCTCCAAAGATGTAGACATAGGATCTAATATTTGATCCTTTAAGCCTGGATGTCAATTTTGATTGCTTGTAAGCTAATAAGCATGGTTTTCAAGTTTTTGACGTGTTTTTCTCCACAATTAGCTAAACGATGCAGCAGCCGCCTCGCAAATTTCATTTTCAAATCAGTACTCCATTTGTGTTTTATTTAATATTTAATCCTGTCTCGTGCACATGAGATATAGTAAAGGAACTAGTTTATAGACCCACGCTTTCCTGCGGGGATCAAAATTTTTATAGATCTAAAACAACAATCATAAAATTATTTGGTATTATTAATAAACTCGCCGATATAATCTCTTTGAATTTTGTTTCCCTTCAAGATACTTATTTTAGCTAATATAATGTTTTTAACTGTAATCATTGGTTCTCTTAAAAGAAAAATATTTTATGGTTGTTAAAAAAATCTTTTTTAAAAATCAAAATAGTATGTCAATATTTTAAGTGTGATTGAAAACTAAAAACAAATCATAAATGTGATAAAATCATGTTAAACATATTTTTGAAATTTCTAGGAATAAGAAAACACTTTGAATCAGATTTTTATGAAAAATTTATTATTAGTATTATTATTTTCATATTAGATATATAATAATTGAAAAAAATATTAAAATTCAAATAAAAAATTATAATAGTATTCAAAAATCATGTTAAAACTGAAGAGTAAGTGAATCTGTTAAATTTTTTTATGAGGGTAAAAACAAAACCAAAAAAAATTAAAAAAAAAAACAAAGAAAAAGACTATCCCAACAATTGGCTTGCTAGTAATAGGCTAAGCGTGCGTGAGCTTGGCCTAATTTTTTTGAAAAAAAAAAGCATAAATGATTGGTGTTTGTACTTGCTGCAAAGAAAATGGAGCACACCTCCCTCAACTCGATCTTACAACCTCTAAATTGCGTTGCACATTATTATGGAATGTTATTATGTATATTTATACTTATCTTATATTTACCTTATATAGGTTTCTAATCATATGTAGTATACTACATGGTTAGTATTATGTACAACCTTACATCCATATATATATATATATATATATAAAAGAGGAGTGCTCCACACAACATATTACAGCCTCCAAAATATATTCTAAGACTCCTTCTCCTTTAAACTTCAACTTGGTATCAGAGCATTATACTTTCGAAAGGGCTTCCATCTACAATCAGCGCCTCCCTCTTATCCTCATGGACCCTACCGCAGCTCAATCCTCTCCTCTTCTTACAGCAAACACGCTAGCTGCATCACTTCATGTTCCCTGCTAATTTTTCAATTATGCAACCCGCGTCAGGTTTTTCAATGGCACCTCCACCT
>Ga0307515_10019215_pt1 | contig 12315 bp, 1 predicted proteins | sample 17_EM_MG_FD_194513 | JGI IMG/M metagenome (GOLD analysis project Ga0307515, IMG submission 194513) | Populus trichocarpa ectomycorrhiza microbial communities from riparian zone in the Pacific Northwest, United States - 17_EM | ecosystem: Host-associated > Plants > Roots > Unclassified | place...
GCTATAATTGTAAAGATCTATATAGATAATAAGTTGTTTATAGCTTGCTAGGGAGTTCCCGCCTATAGAATTACCGTCTTAAATCCTAGAGAAGACTTGCCTTAGTTAATTAACAAGTTATAGCCCTTAATTGCTATATAGGAAAAGGAACACCCTAGTTAAAGAATGTATACTACCTTCTTTACGGATTACTGCTACTACAATTAAGATTAAGCTCCGTCCCGCCAGCAAGCTTAATAATAACCTCCGCAGCAATATCTATAGTAATATCCGCAGTAACCTCCGCAGTAACTTCCGCAAAAGCTTTCGTAAAAGCCTCCGCAATAACCCAAATCTACAAATAGTATCTTTAATTAGCAGCAATAGTTATCTATTCCTCTATAAACATTTAATAAGCTTTAGAAGATTTAGTATAGAGGATTCTAAGATTTCTATAGTTCCTAAGGTAGCTATAAAGGTGGCTACCAGCGTGATCTAGACAAGAAGTTCTTGTAGAGGATACCGTAAAGGATAGGTAAAGAGAGTAATATAAGGGGGGGGAGGCAGTTAGACTAATATAGTTACGCTAGCAACGCCATAAGTATAAAGAAAGAACTGCTAGTATCTACGGCAGCTATAAACCCGGTAACTATTGCAACTAATATACCTATAGAACCGACCCTGCATTACACTGGCACCGTACTGCTATATAATAATAACTATAAGTACTATACCGTACTGCTATATACCATCGACAAACTAATAGCGCCGCTATGCCTGCTATTATAATACTAACCGCGCTAATATACCTGCGATCTACCGACTAAACGATTATGCTAATATGCCTGCGATCTACCAACCAACCAATAGACGAGCTCTACGTTTAACTACTATTACCACCCGACGCTCGTACTATACTGCTACCTAAATCTAATAACTATCGCGTCTATACGCCTATGACCTACCGACCGAATAATCGTGCTTATACGCCTATAATTAACTAACTGACTGGTAGACAAGCTCTATACTTAACTACTATTACTACTGCCGCTAGTACCGTACTACTACCCGAATAGACTTTTACTGCCTATAATCTACTAATTAACTAATAAACGAGCCTGTACTTGACCACTATCATTACTGTCGCTGGTACCGTACTACTACCTAGATAGACCGCTGCCATGCTTGCAGCTAATTCTAATTTAACTATTGCTACTCTACCCGCAGCTTATTGATATTTTACTGCCCCCGCCCACAGCCAATCTTTGACCTTTACTGCTTTGCCTACAGCTAAACCAATACCTTACTACCTTGCTGGCTTTTTACAGCGCTATAAGTATAAAGAAGAATTGCCAGAAGCTTCTTATGGAGCTTAGTAAGATAGATAACGGTTCTAGGGCACGCTACCTGTGATATTCTATAGACCCTAATTCCAACCAGCTAATTAGGATTTTCCATTCCTGGGATAGAAAATCGCTATTAGCTCGCTTACTACTAGCGCCTTAGCGGCCTTCATAAGATATCTACCTACTACTTCCAAACGATTCTTTCTCCTTTCTCTTCTTTTCCTTAGTTTAGTATTTTTACTAAATGGCAATCTATAAGCTTTAGTTTAAAGGTATTTATATAAGCCGCCATAGAAGGCAAATTTTAGGATAGCAAGACTTATATTACAATGGCAATAGTAAGTAAGGAGAATTGATACTTGTTACGCTAATTAAGCAGTATTTTATATATAGATGGCAACTATAAAAGAAGAGTTGCTAGTGTTGGGATTGTATTACGTATTGTTATATAATTACGTATCGCCGCGGCACTAGTATAGCGAGGAGCCTTAAGCTCCTTACCCTTCCTTACCCTTTTACAGAAGAAAAATAATTATTATTATACTATCTACGAACCGTAGCTACGTAATATCACCTTGTGTAACCAACACTTATAATATTCTAGATTCTGTTAATAATATATTCTTCCTAAAGTCTTAACACTAAGCCTATTGCTCCGTTGTATCCTTAAGTTATTCCCTTATAGAAATCTTCCATAAAATACTCTGCTATGCTTTTTGGGATATATATTACTTCTTAATTTTTATATATATCTATCTATAGATCTTCTAGCTATACTTCTAGAATTTTCTATATCTAAAAGCTCTCTGGTGTCTTGTAGACTCTTTTTAGTTTATTATCCTTTTAGGTTACTACTAGCTTAAAGTAGTTATATCTAATCCACCTATCCTTATCTCTGCGTAGCATTGCTCCTAATAGCTTTTTATTATTTTATAGTTTAGCTTTTCTGCTAAGTGCATCTACTCTTATATTTTCAGTTCCTTTAGTATACTAAATCTTAAAATAGTATTCTGTAAGTATTTCTGCCCATCTAACCTATCTCCAATTAAGTTCTTTTATTATTAGGAACCCTATTAGGTTCTTATAATCCGTTTTAACTATAAATAGTTTTTCTATACCTTGTAAGAATACCCTCTATTCCTTAAGTGCTGTAATTATACCTAATAACTCCTTATTATAGACGTCGTAGTTTAACTCTAGTAGTGTTATCTTTTTACTATAGTACGATACTGGGTGCTATACGTCCTTATACTTTTATAGCAAGCATACTCCTAGCGTATAGACTAATATGTTTATTTCTACAACTGTATCTAATCCTAGTTAATAAATTTTAAGAATTGGCTCCTAGGTAAACAGATCCTTAAGTTCCTTAAATAACTCCTTTTATTTGTCTCCCTATGTCTAGAGTTCCTCTTTCTTTATAAGCCTAGTAAATAGTTTAATATTCTTTAACTATTATACTATAAACCTTTGGTAGTAGTTACAAAACCCTAAGAATAACCTTAACTGCGTTACATTCTCTAGTTTTTGCTAACTTACTATAGCTTTAATTTTCTTTAGGTCCATATTAATATATCTTAGTTTAATAATAAATTTAATAAAATTGGTCTTCCTAGTAAAAAACTCGTATTTTTTAATTACTACTAGTATCTGTTCTTTTTATAATCTCTTTAAAACCCATTTAACATATTCCCCATATTCTTCTTTAGTTATTAAGTAGATAATAATATCGTTAAGGTATACCATAATAAACTTATTAAAATGTTCTCCTAATACACTATTAATTCTTTTCTAGAATATTATAGGTGTATTTATTAACCTAAATTATATAATTAATAGTTTATATAGTCCTTCTCTTAACCTAAAGGCTGCCTTTTATTTATCGCCTTCCTTAATCCTAATCTAATAGTATACCTATCTTAGATCTATCTTTGTAAAGATTTATATATTACCTATCTAATCTTAGATTTCGCTAATTAAGGGTAAAGGTTATCTATCCTTTTAAGTGATGCTGTTTAACTATCTATAGTCAATGCATAACCTAAGTTTCCCGTTTTTTTTTGGTATAAATAGTACTGGATAACCTACTAATAACTGCGAAAGTCTAATATATCCTTTTTATAAATTTTCTTGGACAAACTCTTTAAGTACTCCTACCTCTTCTTAGGTAAGCTTATAGGTTAGAAAGAACCTTAGACTTATTCCTAGCTCTAACTCTATTTTATAGTCCTACGCTATATAATTTACTAGTTTTTTACTTTCTGGGCTCCATAGTTTCTTACTATACTTATAGTATCTCTTTAGTACGTAACTTAAGCCTTACTTAGTCTCCTTATATATTACTCTAACTTAGTACTATGCTAGCTTAGTTTACTATCGCATCTTATATTATTAAGTATTTTTAATATTAACCTAGCCTGTAATCCAATTAATCCTTAGGTTATATTCCTATAACTAAGGCATCCCTAATACTGCCTTATCCCTTCCTAATAGTAGGATATTAAAAGACATCTTAATTTGTCTCCCTTTAATGGTTATTTAAATAGGTCCTATTTTAAGATTAATAATCCCTCCTCTATAGGCTATTAGGTCTCCTAAAATTATAACTAATAGGTAAAGTTATTCCTTCTATCTGTAAGGTAATCCTATTTTTTAACTACTGCTAGTAAGATATGGTTCCGTATTGCTTTACTATCTATTAATACTTTAAACTGCTAATCTTACCATCTAACTTATAAATTTAGGTATTGTTCTTAAATTCCTTTAAGGGTTTAAGGCTCTACTACTAGCTCCCTCTAGTCCCGTAAGCCTCTACTTTTCCTAACTATTAGCTACTTAATCCTATTACACTTAGCTCGTTTTTTAGCTAATGCCTAGTTTTTTTTTGTCCTCTATATACCATAGGCATGTATTTTCTAGGCATTCCTACTACTATTATTTATCTAAGTATTCTTCTATAAGGAATCTTTCTAGTTAAAGTATTAAGTCTCTTAACTCTTAAACTTCTATTAGATGCCATTTATATATATATTTAGCATTTCTATATTATTGCTTATCTAGCTCCTAATATATCCTTATAGGGTATTTCCAATTCTTCTTCTTTGGATTCTCGCGCATTTTATATATATTATCTATATACGCGATCTATAATAGCGTATAGTGTACTAGGTGCTTTAGGTTAACTCTTAACTTATCTTTATCTTTAAGTTTAAACCTTTATCGTACTAACCAAAACGTTATAACTTTATTTATAGGTACTAAGATACGTCTCTTGCTTCTCTAGTCCTCTAATTATTCCTCTAGATTCTTTAATATTATAATTAAGGCTCCTTTAATATAAGTTATGGCCTTCTCTATAATTAGGTAGTCTTAGATAACTTATTTATCCAACTATATATAGAAATCTTCCTACTCGTCGTTATATCATTGCCTATACTACTTTTAGTATAGCTGCTAAAGTGTATACGGCTTGTCCGTAAGGAAGTATCTTCTTATTACTGCGTTGTAATAGCCCTTTATATATCGTTCTTTAAACCTAGTAGGGATCTCTAAATCCTCTTTATTTTCCAGTTTGGTAAGCTACTTAGCTCTTAGTATACCTACTCTAGGCCTATTAGTAATTCTTTATACTAGTACTCTATCCCTTATATACTCTAATATACTAGATCTCTTATCTAGTTTCTGTTCTTACTACGTGATAATTCTTTATCTAAATTCTTTTATGGTTTTTTTTGTTTGCGTCTTATAAATAAATCCTTAAAGTTTTTTTACTTTTTAATCTTAGTATTAACATTTCGATTCTATTGCTAAGTCTTACTCGCAATTTCCTTAATAGTCCTTATTCTATTGCTAAAATCTTAGTCCTATAGGATTCTTAATCCTAAGCTTACTTCTATCTTAAGCTTTACTCTAGCCTTAGTCTAACTAGGCTTTATTAGTATTCTCATCTTATCTTAAGAGTTTTAAATCTTGCTTATCTTGTCTTAAGAGTCTTACGTCCTTAGGAAACTTAGTCCTAAGCTTGTTTATATATTACTAAACTAAGCCGTCGCTCTACTCTATTGGTTATTATCTATTATAGGTCCTTAAGCTTGCCTTATCTCCTCTTAAGAATCTTAGTCGTCTCTTATCTCGTTTTAAAAATCTTAAGTTTTTGGCCTTTTGCCTTTATTAAGTGCCAAAGTAGTTCGCTATTTTATTTCTCTTGCGTCTTATAAAGCAATAGATAACGTATCTAGTAGGGTCTTAGTCCCTACTAATGTTCCCTATTCTGTAGTAGAATTATCCTCTACCTCTTATATAATATCTCTAAAGTTTATATACTCCTAGTAAGCTGCCTTTATTGCCTTATTATTATAGAATATTTCGCCTATATTAAATTTATCGTCCTTAATATCCAATCTGCGAACTAGTTCGTTAGTTCCTCTAAACTTTAATAATTTTAGCTTCTATAGCTAATAGCTTACGCCATACTTAGCGTCCTTATAAATTTAGTATACGTTATTATAACAAAACGCGAAGCTATTAATTAAACATTCTTTTATTCCTCGTAGTATACTATTATCCCTCTATACATATATATCTTCTGCTAGTTTTATTCTTTTTACTATATAGTAACTCTAACTACTTTTATAGTCTTTAATGTAATAACTCTATTTTCCGTAATTTATATAAGCTCCTCCTCTAAACCATTTTTCTTATTATAGAGTCCGCCTAAGCGTCTTCTACTACTAAGATCTCTGGTTTAGCCTCTACTCCTTAGACCTTTAATTACTTAATCCTTATCCTCTGGGTTTCTATAGTCGTTTATTTTATTTCTTATTTTCTTTAGTACTACTTAGGTTTATTAGCTCTGCGCTATACTATAGTTTTTAACTTTAACTTTATTGTTACGTACCCTACGCCTTATATAACTATAGAACTCTATCTTAACACTTCTTAGTCTATTCGCTTTAGTAGATCCTATTATTAACCTTAATTACTTAATTAATTAAATTCTTAAGAGTATCCGCATTTTCTATTAGAATAATTATATTCTAGACTTTTACCTTAAGTCCTTACTTATACTATGCCATAAGCGCTTTATTGTTTTATTTAACCTATATTACTAATATTTAAAACTACGTCGTATACTTAATTACTAAAGTTCTTTATACTAGGTTTTAAAGTTTTCTTTTTGCCGTAGTAGTTGCCTCTAGGTCTCTAAATATTTGTGTTAGTTATTCTGCAAACCTATTCTAACTTAAGAATATATATCCCGGACCTTCTAACTAGTAGTTGTTATACTATATTCTTATATTTCCGTAAGGTAAGGTTTAAACTACTTAAGTGCCCTTCCTATTAAGAACAATCCTACGTAGGCGACTTAATCTATAGGCGTCCCTAGTTTAACTCCTTCTTGCGTAACCTTAAAGTGCATTTATATAAGGAATCCCTTAAGCTTTAACTTTTCTCCTAAGAATCGCTTAATTAAGGGTAACTTAACCTTAGCTGCTCCTATCCCACTAATCCTTTCTTTAAATATCTTATTATTATCTGTTAATTAGTTAACGATTTCCTATAGCTATCTAACTGTAACTAGCTAAGAGTTAGTGTCTTCTACTATACTAGTATCGTTACCTAATCCTAATATAGTTGCTGCCGTTAACGGCGTCGTGGCTAATGCTTTTGGTGGCATATTATTTAACTTTTTTTACTATAACCTTAGTAGTAAATATATAACGAAGCCTTATAGCAAGAACTACGGTTAACTTGTTAATAGGCTAGGTATATAGGTATAGAATAGTTAACAACGTAATAATAACTAGTGGAGTAGTTGCCTAATAAATTAACTCTAATTATATTCTGAGATTTACTATAAAGGAGACAACTATCTAGGTAGGGACTATAGTCCTTTAAATACACAACCATACTCCTAAGAAATCCCCTTAGTACGTAAGGTACGTATACTCTATCTACTTTATTATAGATCCTATAGATCCTATAGATTATATAGATTACGTTATATAACTTTAGTTACCATTCCTCATTATATAGCTCTATCGGCTCCATTCTAGACCGTACTTATATTAACTAACTAGCTTCTTTAAACTCCTTTCTTAGTAGCCGTAATATTGTACTTAAAGCGTCCGTAACATAAAGAGTATATTATTTATATATTATTAGTATATAGCTAGTCCGTTAGTTAGTCTAAAAGAAAGTACTTTATATTTATATAATTCGTATTAAGTCTAAAATATAATAAGATCTATAGATCTGGGGTTTATTTTAATTTAGTAGAATGCCTAATAGATATTAAGCTTTATAAATACCTTAGCTCTATTTATTTAGGCTAGTATCTTATTAAGTAGGGGTAGTAGATAATAGTCTTTACAAGTTATATTATTAAGCTTATAGTAGTTAATATAGAAATAAAATCCTCTATTTAGCTTTTTAGTAAAGAGAATAGAGGATGTAAAGGGGGCCTAGCTAGGCTTAATAAACCCCTTTACTAGGTTATTAATAAGATACTACTTAGTAGCCTATAACTTAGCAATAGATTATTTACAGAGGGGGGTATAGCTAAGGATGTTTTCCTTATCTAGCTTAATCTTAATCTTATAGTTATATATTTAGTAAGGTAGAAGTATATTAGATACTGCCTTAGAGAATATATTTTTAAACTTTTAGTACTAATAGGGTAGTTTCTGTTCTACCAGCTCCTTATCTATAAGCTTACTTTCCTATCTACTAAGCTTACTTTTCTTTTCCTTAATTATTTAATCAATTTTATATAAGCTAGTAGTAAAGGTAATAGTATTAGGTTAGACTAAGTTCTGGTAGAATCCTATAGCACTAATATAGTAGATATTAACTAGTAGGAGGTCTGTAGGTTTCTTTACGGACTTTTATTAGGCCGCATTTTACGGTATAAGGTTTATAATCTTCCTTAGCTTATATTCTATTTTCTATAAGTTATCCTTTTAGTCTATAAGTTTAGTATAGTATCTAATATTCCTTACTATTCTTTATAGCTATATAGGGCCTAAGTTCCCTATAGGGAGCTTAGCTAGCTTATTACTAATTTCTTTAGTTTTTAGTACAGGTAGTATAATATAGGTAGTTTGGGGGTGGCATAGTATACAAATCCGTTGCGGATTAAGCTATATATCTTTCTTAAAAGCCTAGTCCCTTCGCATAGTATTAGCTTAGTAAGTAGTATTTATCTATAGCCGTATAAGGTTCTCTATTATAATACTAATTTCTTTTATAAAGGAAGGTATTAGGGGTATAGTTTTAGGCTAGATAAGCTACCTATTTTATATGTTAAGCTATAAGCCTAAATAGGCTAGCCATTTTCTTCCTAAGATTATATTATAGCTTTTAAGGTCTATAATAAGGAATGGGACGTTATACTGCCTTCGTTTATTAATATAGAGGTAAATCCGCAAGATAGTCGTAATAGGTGGCCCTATTTATCTATTATACCTATAAATAGGAATTAGTTTGGGTAGTTCTTTAAGGGGTATATTTAAAAAGTTAGCTAGTTTTATAGCGCACTTTATATTGATTAAGGTAAAGGCATTTACTCCTAAGTTAGCTAAAGTAGAGGTTAAAACTTAGTATCTATTACAGAATAAAGAATAAGGGATAGTATTGTCAGATAGTTCATATAGAGCTATTCATTGATAAAATGGGTTGATTGATTGATGATCTTGATCTTGTCGATGGTGTTGTTGACCTAGGGCCCCTGGGCTTAGACGAAGATATTTACAATGCACGTGACCAGTGCACGTGACCAGTGCACGTCCTACGCCACCGAGAATACAGATTATCTGACAAGTATAGCTTCTTCCTCTAACTAGCCGACCCAGATTAATATATAATATATTAATCCCTTTAGACCCTAGAGAGGAGTCTTTCTCTAAGGTTCCTTTTTTACTAACTCTATACTATCCTCCTAAATTAATAGGACCTTATTTATCTTTACCGCTATTAGGTAGTCCTTTATAAAGTTGTTTTTTTAGCTATATAAAAAGTAAGCTCCTTAATTACGAAGGGCTTATTTATAGGGGTTACTATATATAGGCTAAGTATATACTAGGCCCGTAGTAGGACTAGCTACTAAATTGGCGGCTAGCTAAATAGTTACGGCCCGTACTAAAGCACTATTAGCTATTCTTGTATTACTTATAGTCTAGTTTAAAGGGTTCCTAGCTTTATACCGCTTAATATATACCTTAATTTAATAGAGGCCTTAGTTAATAGTTAGGTAGTAGTCTATAAGTACCTTTAGCGTCTATATAGTAGTAAAAACTAGTAGTATAGCGCGCTATAGGTCTAGGGTAAGCTTATTAAAGAGGTCTAGTATTAGGTCTTTATAGGGAATTTAGGCTTAGCTGGCTAGGTATAAAAAGTAGGTTTAGAAAGCTAAAAAGGTCTCTATTATTTTTATATTTAGGCTTTTATAATTAAGGCGGGCGTTTTATACCTTAAAGGGGTCCTTATAGATAGAAGATAGGTAGTTAACTATCTCTTCTCTAGAGAGGAAGGGGTTTATTAAGTCCTAGGTATATCGCGGACGCAGATATATCTATATATCCCTACTAATACAGCTAAAGATATAGGCTATTTTAGCTTAAATAGTAGGGAAGTAGTCTGTATTAACTTTAAGCTTATTTTATAGTTAAAGCTTCTAATTATTAAATATAGGGTTAGTTCCGTCTATAAGTAATAAGGAGTTTATAACCTTCGCGGACCGCAATAATACTAATACTATGCATTAGGCTAGGGCCTTAAGGACTATAGCAAGTCCGTCTAATAAGTTATTATTAGATACTAGGGTGTCTCTAGTTTTAAGCAGTTCTTATAGCCGTTTAATTTCGGTATTAGCTGCCGTAAGGTCCGCCTAGGGGGTTAAGACAGTAACTGTTTTACTATTAGAGGTATTTAAGGGCCCTACAGCTGCTTTACTAGCTGCTATATTTCTTGGTATAGTAGTAGGGGTATTAGGTAATTTCTAGTATTTGTTTATTTTTAGGGGTTCTGGTCTATATATATCCTATTTTTAGAGTTTATATTATATATATCCTTTTAGTTCTATCCTGTCCTTATAGTCCTAGTAGTGTCCTTATAGCCCTATTCTATATCCTTGTCCTATTTATAATCTTATAGATATATTTAAGTTCCTTCTTAGAAAGAAAGAGTAGTAGGAGCTTTAGATAATATTAGCGACTTAGTTAATTAAGGTATAAGTATAGTAAGAAGGATATATACAAGCCTGTATAATTAGATTGTCTATAAATAAGGATCTAAAGCTAAAGAAGGGAAAGGAGAAGAAGAGCAGCGCCGGTTAATATAAGGTTCTTTTATAAGGTCCTCTAGTTATATAACTATAAAGTTCTACCAAGTTCTGCTGTTTTCTGCCAGTGCCGTAATATATAGGGTCCTTAAGAAAATAGGCAACTTATATAAAGTAAAGCTCCTAGATTTAATTAAGGTTTACCCTATTTTCTTATTAGATAAGTTATAGAAAGCTATAAATAACCTATTACCTGGATAAAAGAACGAACTTCCCCTACTAATTTAAGTTAATGGCGATAATAAATAGGAAATTAAAGAAATACTAGCCCATAAACTAGTAAGGAAAACGCTAAAGTACCGCGTTAGTTAAAAAGGCTATAACCTAGATCCTACCTAGTACCCTATATAGAACTTTATTAGCAGTCCCTATAAGCTTTAAGAATTTTATAGCTGTTACCTTAATAAACTAGGACCTTTAAAGTACCTAGATAAGTAAATAGAGTACTAGTATAGTAAAGATAATAAGCTACTAGAAGAATATAAGGATAAGAACGCCCTATAGGTATAATATAGATATATAAAGCCTAAGGGCAGGCTTTATTAAAGGGGGGGGGGGGGGGTAATGTTATAGTACTAGCAGAAAACGGCAAAACTTGGTTAGCAGAACTTAGTAGAACTTTATAATTATATAATTAGAGGACCGTATAAAAGAACCCTGCTTTAACCGACACTGCTCTTTTTCTCCTTTCCCTTCTCTAGCTTTAGATTCTTATTTATAGACAATCTAATTATATAGGCTTATGTGTCTCTCTTGCCGTATCTATACCTTAATTAACTAAGTTGCTAACACCCTCTTTAATAAATAGAGTTCTTATTCTTAATTAATAGTTTAACACCTTTACCTAAACCTCTACCTAAAGCTTTTCTTATTTCCCTTATCTCCGTAGGGGATTATATAGTTATATTAACCTAATATAATTAGTAGGTGCGATTATAATTAAGTTAGTATTTATATCACTTCCAGTAATATATAATGCTATTATAATAGTATAGGGTAACTGGTTAATATATTCTTAATTATTGCTTTTATTTAAATTATATAGGTTATTATAGCACTATTATAGACCCTAGTTAGGGGCTTAACTAGGGGCTTAGCACTATATATATAGGTATATCCTTTCCTTAACCTTCTTCTAGTCCTTATCTTGGAATTCTAGTTTACTAGCTACTAATAGATTATTATTTTATTGACGAAGCCTTTATATAGGTAGAATTTAGTAGATTTCCTAAGCTCGCTTAGCTTATATAATTGCGTCTAGTGTATTATATAACCTTATTTAAATAGTTAGTTATATTCCTAATAATATAATATTATTATAACTAACTAATTATTATTATCACTATATATAAACGTATATAAAAGGGGGACGTGGGGTTATACATAAAATGTAAGGTAGCGGCGCCTATATAACGATTTGGAGGGTCTATAAAATGCAAATAGTACCTTAGCGTTTGGCCATTTTCTATAAAGAAGGGTTATACACTCTATAAGCTGACCTAATACTCCTCCGTCTACTTCTATAACCTTCTTAAGCTCCTAGGAATATAGCCTCTGCGTATTAAACTCCTCTCCTATCTATGGCAACCACTTAAAGCCGTTTAAGTGGCTTAATTTCTCCTAATTTCCGTAGTAGGTTCTTAGTAATGT